>VFQO010000350.1_pt1 | contig 51835 bp, 45 predicted proteins | sample 3512331 | NCBI WGS metagenome assembly VFQO01 (sample SAMN10412371, study PRJNA504923) | tailings metagenome | isolation source: Replicate 3 from Balatoc abandoned mine | place: Philippines: Itogon, Benguet | collected 2017-08-28 | reverse complement strand
CTTCTTGGCGCCTTTGCGCCTTTGCGTGAAATATAGATCACCCACGCCGCAGGGCGAGCCCGAGGATTCCGTTCGAGATGACGATGCTTCAGATGTCACCTTTCGGTCGTTAGCAGCCATTGTACCGCGCAACAAAAAGGGCCGCGGTTTCCCGCGACCCCCTTGGTGATTTCGATGTCGCTTCGACTTATTCGAAGTCGCTGCCACCACCCGCGGGGCTGCGCGGCGGCGCGGCGGCGGTGAGGCGCAGGGCTTCGGCCGAGCGACTGATCGAGCTGATTTCATCGGGCGTATCGTCGTCGTCGACGACAACCTTCTGCAGCGAACCGGTGAGCGCTTCCTTCAGATCCTTCGGGCGCACGGTCTGTTCGGCGATTTCGCGCAGTGCGACGACGGGGTTCTTGTCGCGGTCGCGGTCGATGGTCAGCTCCGAGCCGCCCGAGATTTCGCGGGCGCGGTGCGCCGAGAGCAGAACCAGATCGAAACGGTTGGGGACTTTGTCGACGCAATCTTCGACGGTAACGCGGGCCATGTGTTTTCCTTGATCGAGGAGAGGCCAGCCCGGGGGCATGGCGGCAAGCGCTGCGCGCTAGCAGCCGCCCCGGTGAATGTCAATAAAACCCCTGCTCTTGCCCCTGCCGCAAGCCCCGGCCTATGACCGGATGGATGACCGCCGAGCCAGCCCCCGCCAGCGATGCCGATACGCTGCGCGCCGACATCGCCGGGCACCGGATCGAAGTGATCGCCGATGGCGACGCGCGGCTCGACCGGTTGCTCGCGCTGCTCAACGGTGCGATCCGCAGCGTCGACCTCATCATGTATATCTTCGAGCATGACGCGGCGGGAACACGCGTGCTCGATGCGATGACCGCGGCGGCGCGGCGCGGGGTGCGCGTGCGCGCGGTGATCGACAGCTTCGGGTCGGGCGATGTCGCCGACGCGATCTTCGACCCGCTGCGCGCGGAGGGCGGCAGCGTGACCTTTTTTTCGCGCCGCTGGCGATCGACCTATCTGATCCGTAACCACCAGAAATTGCTGCTGATCGACGACGAGATCGCGATGACCGGCGGCTTCAACGTGGCCGAGCCCTATCTGAGCACGCAGCCGAGCCATTGCTGGTTCGACCTGGGTGTTGTCGTGCGCGGGCCGACGGTCGCGCGGATGGTGCAATGGTTTGCCGAGATCCACGATTATACCGTCAACGACGACGGCAAGCTGCTGATCCTGCGCCGGCTGATCCGCGAATGGCCGGTCGATGCCGGGCCGGTGTCGTGGCTCGTCGGCGGCCCGACCCAGCGGCTGTCGCCCTGGGCGCGTGCGGTGCGCACCGACCTCGCGGAAGCGCGCCAGCTCGACATGGCGATGGCCTATTTTTCGCCGGGCCAGGGCATGCTGCGCCGCCTCGGCCATGTCGCCAAGCGCGGCCGCGCGCGCTTCGTGATGGCGGCGAAGTCGGACAATCCGGCGACGATAGGCGCCTCGCGGCTGCTTTATGGCTATCTGCTGCGCAAAAAGGCGGCGGTGTGGGAATATCGCCCGTGCCGGCTGCATATGAAGCTGATCGTGATCGACGACGTCGTCTATGTCGGCACCGCAAATTTCGACATGCGCAGCCTGTTCATCAACGTCGAGGTGATGCTGCGCGTCGCCGATGCGGGTTTTGCCGAACAGATGCGTAATTTCATCGCCGGGCTGGAGCCCGATTGCGACATCATCACGGCCGAGGCGCACAAGGCGCGCGCCGGGTTCTTGACGCGTCTGCGCTGGACGCTGGCGTGGTTTGTCGTCGGGGTCGTCGATTACACCGTGTCGCGGCGGCTCAACTTCGGGCTGGGCGAGACCGATCCGGTTTTCGAGGTCTGAGCCTCAGTCCTTCCAGCCCCAGAAGAGGAAGCAGGGCGGGACGTTGACCCATTCGAACGCATTGTCGATGCGGCGGAAATGCGCCGCCAGGAAGTCGCGCGCGCGGGCGCGGAACTGATAGACGAGGAAGGCGCCGCCCGGGCGCAGTACGCGGTGCGTCGCGGCGGCGATCGCCGGACCGACGCCGGCGGGCAGGGTCGAGAAGGGCAGGCCCGACAGCACATAGTCGGCATGGTCGAAGCCATGCGCGCGGACGATCGCCTCGACATCGGCGGCCGACCCGTGAACCGCGATAAAGCGGCTGTCGCGGATGTCCTTGCGCAGATAATCGATGAAATCCTCGTTGGTGTCGATCGCGATCAGCGTCGCGTCGCCCGCCATCCGTTCGAGCACCGGGCGGCAGAATGTGCCGACGCCGGGACCATATTCGACGAACAGCCTGGTGTTCTTCCAGTCGACCGGCTTCAGCATGTGGCGGATCAGCGTCGGCGACGACGGCACGATCGACCCCACCATCACCGGATGCTTGATGAAGCCTTTCACGAACATGCCCCACGGCCCGAAAAAGCGACGTGCGCGGTCCCCGATCCTTTTGGTCAGGGGAACCTTCTGTTCTTGGGCCTGCGCCCGCGGATTGGTCATGATGGCTTTCGCATCTGTTGCGGTTGCCCCGGCGTGGCAAAATCGGGCGCGCGGCGCAAGGAAAGAGTCATGCTTGACAAGGGCGATCGACGTCGCCTCGCTGGACAGACGGGACAGGCCGTGTAGGACGAAGGACAAGCACGAACTGCGGGCAAAAGGGGGAGCCGGACATGTCGAGTATCAGCCGCTCCATCCCGCCCGACCGCATGGCCGTGCTGTTCGCGGTGATGCTCGTCGCGGCGGCGGGCAATACCGCGATGCAGTCGATCCTGCCGGCAATCGGCGCCAAGCTGCATATTCCCGATGTGTGGGTCAGCCTCGCCTTCAGCTGGTCGGCGCTGCTCTGGGTGCTGACCGCGCCGCACTGGGCGCGCCAGTCGGACAAGCGCGGGCGCAAGGCGCTGATGGCGCTCGGGGTGTTCGGTTTCCTCTCCTCGATGGCGCTATGCGGCATCATCCTGTGGGCGGGGCTCAACGGGCTGATCGGCGCCGGGGTCACCTTCATCGTCTTTGCGCTGTTCCGCAGCCTCTATGGCGGACTGGGCTCGGCGGCGCCGCCCGCGGTGCAGGCCTATGTCGCCTCGCGCACCGAACCCGAAGAGCGCACGCAGGCGCTGTCGCTCGTCACCTCTTCCTTCGGTATCGGGACGGTCGTCGGCCCGGCAGTCGCACCCTTTTTCATCCTGCCGGTCGTGGGCATGGCAGGGCCGATGCTCGTGTTTGCGCTGATCGGGGTGATCGTCCTCGCGCTGCTGCGCTGGCGCCTGCCCAACGACACGCCGCGTTTTGCCGCGCGCGGCGCCATCGCCTCCTACCCGCTGTCCGCCGGCCCCACCGAGCCGACGGGCGAAGCGGAAAATGATCCCGACGCGCCGGTGCAGGAGCCGCTCGGCTGGCGCGACGAGCGCGTTCGGCCGTGGCTGCTGGCCGGCCTGCTCGGCGGACAGGCGCAGGCGATGGCGATCGGCGTGATCGGCTTCCTCGTCCTCGACCGCCTGCATTTGCGGGCCGACCCCGATACCGGCGCAAGGCTGACCGGCACCGTGTTGATGGCGGGGGCCTTCGCGACGCTGCTCGCGCAATGGGGGCTGATCCCGCTGTTCAAGATGACGCCGCGCCCGACGGTCTTATGGGGCGCCGCGCTCGCCATAGGCGGGATATTGATGACGGGCTTGGCACAGGACCTGCACAGCATCATTCTGGGCTTCGCGATCGCGTCGCTCGGCTTCGGCCTCTTCCGCCCCGGCTTCACCGCCGGCGCGTCGCTGTCGGTGCCGCGCCGCGACCAGGGCGCGGTGGCGGGGATGACCGCGTCGATCAACGGCTCGGCCTATATCGTCTCGCCCGCGATCGGCGTGCTGCTCTACAATTGGCACCCGATGGTCGCCTATGGCCTGATGGCGGCGTTCTGCAGCTGGCTGGTCCTGTGGGGCTGGAAGGCGCTCCGGCAGGACCAGCCTGCCGTCTAGTCGCTGCTGTCCTCGTGCTTCCTTTCGCGCACGGGCTTGAGCATGCCGGGCGCGAAGAAGCCGATCGGGTCGACGCTCATCGCGGCCTGTTTGATCTCGCCCTGTATCTTTTCATAATCCTTCTCCATCGCCTCGGTGACCGAGGCGCGGGTGTCCTTCAGCGCGGTCTCGAAATCGGCCATCGTCACCGTCTCGCTGCCCATCGAGCGCTTGAGCGCGGCAAGCCCGGCGCGGCGCGTGAGGTCCTCGAGGTCGGCGCCGGTGAAGCGGTCCGACTTCTCGGCGAGCACCGACAGGTCGACATCCTTGTCGAGCGGCATCTTGCCCGTCTGGATCTCGAGGATGCGCTTCCTGCCCTCGGCATTGGGCACCGACACATAGATCAGTTCGTCGAGCCGCCCCGGACGCAGCAGCGCGGGATCGATCAGGTTCGGGCGGTTGGTCGCCCCGATGACGACAACCGACTGCATCTCCTCGATCCCGTCCATCTCGGCCAGGATCGTGTTGACGACGCGTTCGGTCACCTGCGGCTCGCCCGACGTCCCGCTGCCGCGGGCGGGCACGAGGCTGTCGAGTTCGTCGATGAAGATGATCGTCGGCGCCACCGCACGCGCGCGCTGGAACAGTCGCGCGATCTGCTGCTCGCTCTCCCCATACCATTTCGACAGCAGGTCCGACGATTTGATCGAAATGAAGTTCGCGTCGGATTCGCGCGCCGCCGCCTTGGCGAGCAGGGTCTTGCCCGTCCCCGGCGGACCATAGAGCAGGAAGCCCTTGGCGGGACGGATGCCGAGCCGGCGGAACGCGTCGGGGTGCTTGAGCGGCAGCTCGATTCCCTCGATCAGCTTGTCGCGCGCAGCGTCGAGCCCGCCGATGTCGCTCCAGCGCGTTTTGGGCGCCTGCACCATCACTTCGCGCATCGCCGAAGGCTGAACGCGCTTCAGCGCATTGTTGAAGTCTTCGCGCGTGACGCGCAATTCCTCGAGCACCTCGGGCGGGATCGTCCCTTCCTCAAGGTTGAGCTTGGGCATGATCCGCCGCACCGCCTCGATCGCCGCCTCGCGGGTCAGCGCCGCCATATCGGCGCCGACGAAGCCGAAGGTCGTGCGTGCGAGTTCGTCGAGGTCGACATTGTCGGCCAGCGGCATGCCGCGCGTGTGGATGCCCAATATCTCGCGCCGGCCCTTTTCGTCGGGAACGCCGATCACGATCTCGCGGTCGAAACGGCCCGGACGCCGCAGCGCCTCGTCGATCGCGTCGGGACGATTCGTTGCGGCGATCACGACCAGATTGGTGCGCGGCTCAAGCCCGTCCATCAGCGTCAGCAATTGCGCGACGAGCCGCTTCTCGGCCTCGCCGGTCACCTGCCCGCGCTTCGGCGCGATCGAATCGATCTCGTCGATGAACAGGATCGACGGCGCGGCCTTGGTTGCCTGCTCGAACACGTCGCGCAGCCGTTTCTCGGACTCGCCATAGGCGGAGCCCATGATCTCGGGCCCGTTGATCAGGAAGAATTGCGCGTCGCTCTCGTTGGCGACCGCACGCGCCAGCCGCGTCTTGCCGGTGCCCGGCGGGCCGTGCAGCAGCACCCCGCGCGGCGGGTCGACGCCGAGCCGACGGAACAGTTCGGGGTAACGTAGCGGCAGCTCGACCATCTCGCGCAGCTGGTCGATCGTCTCGCCCAGCCCGCCAAGGTCGTCGTACGTGACGTCGGTGCGCCGCGCGTCCTGCGGCTCCTGATATTCGGGGAGCAGCTCGATCTCGGTATTCTCGTCGATGAAAACCACCCCCTTGGGGGTGGCCGACACGACGATCAGGCGCACCTCGGCGAGCGCATAGGCGGGCGCGTTGAGCATCTGGCGCAGCTGCGGCGGCATGTCGCCCGCCGACACGCGCTGCTGCCCCGCGGTCGCGACGGTATCGCCGGCGACCAGCGGCCGCCCGAAAAAACTGCGCTTGAGCGCATTGGCCGAGCCCTGCAGCCGCAGATTTTCCTGCGCGGGGGCAAAGACGACGCGCGTCGCGGGGCGCGTCTCGACGCGGCTCAGCGTCACCATGTCGCCCGCACCCGCGCCGGCATTGGCGCGCTGCAGGCCGTCGAGGCGGATGACGTCGAGCCCCTCGTCCTCGGCATAGGGCAGGACGACGCGCGACGCGGTGTCGCGCTTGCCGCTGATCTGGACGATGTCGCCTTCGGTGACGCCGAGTTCGGCCATCGCCGCGCGCGGGATGCGGGCGATGCCGCCGCCGCTTTCCTCGGCGCGGGCGTTCGCCACCTGCAATTTGACCTGTTTTTCTTTTACCGTTGTTTCGGCCAAGGCGTGTCTCCCGCAAAATGGTCAGAATGTCGAAGATAGGGCGCCGGTTCCCGATTTGCGACCCCCTTGACAGGACTGCCCAAGCGCGACTTATGCCGCAGCGCACAAAAATTGTTGGCATGGACTGCGCTGTCATGTCACTATCATCGCCAGACGATATGGCACGCCTCCCACCCCTCAGCAGCATGGAAGCCTTTCTCGAGGTCGCCCGCCACGGCACCGTCAAGGCCGCCGCGAGCGAACTCGGCCTGTCGATGCCCGCGCTGTCGCGGCGCATTCAGACGCTCGAACATGCCGTCGGCAAGCCGCTGTTCGATCGCCATCACCACGGGCTGCGGCTGACCGAAACCGGACGGACGCTGCAGGACCAGTTGTCGCCGATTCTCGACGAATTGCGCGCGGTGGTCGTGCAGGCGAGCAGCCCCGACGCGTCGATGCGGCTCCATCTCAACGTGCTGCCGCTCTTCGCGCAGCAGCGCCTGTTCCCGCGGCTTCCCGAACTGCGGAAACTCCATCCCGAACTGCATATCGATATCGATACCATGTCGCATGCCGAGGCGCGGCTCGGCGACGGCATCGACGCCGCGATCGCCCTCGCCCGCTCGATCGATCCCGCGCTCTATGCGGCGCGGCTCGACCAGGACAAGGTGTTCCCGATCGCATCGCGCACGCTGACCGAGGCAGGGCGTCCGATCACCGTGCCCGAACAGTTCCAGCGGCTGACGATCCTCGTCCACCGCGAGATGCCCGAAACCTTCACCGAATGGAAAAAAGCGATCGGCATGCCCTATCTCGAACCGGCGGGGATCGACTATTTCGATTCGGGTCCGCTGATGCTCGAGGCCGCGGCGCAGGGCATCGGGGTCGCCTTCATGCACGGCCATCATTTCGACGATGCGCACGACCCGCGCCTCGTCCGCCTGTTCGATTTCGACGTCGACAGCCCGTACAGCTACTGGTTCGTGTGCCGCCCACGCGCGCTGCGCCAGCCGGCGGTGAAACTGTTCCACGACTGGCTGCTTGCCGCGAAGATCTAGGCGGATTCAGATCGCGTTCAGGCCGGGCGGGCGAGCCGTCGCTCTTCCGCTGCCTGAGACCGCCGATGCGCCTGATGATCGCCGCCGCCATCCTACTGACCCCGCTGACCTGCGCGCAGGCGCAATATATGTCGCGTACCCCGCCACCGAGCGAGCGCCTGCCCGCGATCGTCGATCGGGGAAGTGAGCCCGGTCGTCCGCCTATCGGCAGCGACCTCGCCAGGCTGCGCGATCGCATCGACGCCCGGCGCGACGCCGGCGAGCTTTCGAGACAGGAAGCGCGAGCCTTGCGGCGCGAGGCGCGTCAGATTGAAACGCTCACCGAACGCTATGGCCGCGACGGCTTTTCCGACTCCGAACGCCGCGAAATCGACATGCGAACGCAGGCGCTTTACGGTCTGGCTGGTGCCCCGGCGACAGCGGGCAAGGCAAAATAATCGCTTGGGGACGATGTTCTCGATTGATCGGAAAAATGGTGCTGCTGGACAGGATTGAACTGTCGACCTCGTCATTACCAATGACGCGCTCTACCACTGAGCTACAGCAGCAACCGGGCCGCCGCGAACCAAGTTCGCTGGGCAGGCGCGGCCTATGGCGGGGCCTCTGCCGCCTGTCAAGGCGATAGGCTTGACGCTGGACAGATTTCGCAGGCAAAGGCTGGACCGTGAGCAAGACACCCTCCCCCGCCGACCTCGAACGCGAACGCCGCCTCGCCGAGGCGCTGCGCGAAAATCTGCGCAAGCGGAAGGCGCAGGCGCGCGAAACCCGGACCGAAGTCCCGCCTAAAGACTGACGGTCACCGTCACTTCGTCGCCTTCGGCCAGCCCTTCGGCCTTGCGTACCGCGGCCTTCACCGGAAGGATCCAGCCGCCGCTTTCCTTGTGTGGAAAGACCGAAGTCTGCCAGCGGGTATCGCCGATCGTCACCGCGACCCGCGCCGACCCGAATCCCCCGCGTTTGTCGAGCCATTGCCCCGACATCGCGGCAAAGCGGATGCCATCGGCGACCTCGCCGTCGATGGTCAGGAAGAACCATGCTGCGGGCGCGGTGGCGGACTGCCAGCGCCACAGCGGCGTGGTGGTGGTGAAGCTTTCCACGGGCTCTATTTTACCGCGCGCACCGGCACCGGAATATTGCAGATATCGGCCCCGCCGGCAGGGATGTTGAAAAAGGCATCGCGTCGATTGGCACGGGCGTCGGCGTAGCGCTGAAAGCTTTTGCTGTCGGTCGACAGATATTCGAACTTCGGCCGCGTCGCTTCGGACAGGTCGCTACCGATCCGGATCGATTCGATCGCGACGCGCTGATTTTCGTCTTCGTAGAAGCCAAGTGCGCCGGTCCCCCGCGGCAGGCTCGACAGGTGCTCGATGCCGCTAATCACGCGGCCAACGACCGCGATGTTCTGATCCAGGTGGCGCGGCGCATGACCGATCACCGTGTAGAGTTCGGCGCCGCTGCCAGTATCGGGTGACAGGTTGCGACCCACGCCCACCGCGCCGTAACAATGGATCGGCCATGCGCGAGGCGGGCGGGGATCGGGCAAGCCGGACAGCCGGACATCATCCAGCGCCACCGGCATGCCGTTCGCAAAGCTATAGCCACCCGAATTCCAATAGGGATCGGCCATCAGCGCGCGGTCGTGATCGATGATCAACCGCTTCTGGGACCATATGGGCGTGCCCGTTAGGACATAGTCGCTCTCCGGCACCACCGCCAAACCCTCGGGCAGCGGCTTCTTCTCGGTCGCGTCGCCCCATTGCGCGACATAATTGTCCTGCACGCGGTTGACGCTAGTGCCGTCCCACCAATGCGCGGCGGCGAGCTTGTGGATATTGCCGATCCACCCTTGGCTGAACGGCGCAGGCATCAACTGGATGACGACGCGGCGCGGCTTGCCCGCGGCATCGGGCGCGAGGTCGATCACCAGCAGGTCCGACGCGGGAATCGCAATCCAGTCCTTCGCCGGTGCGGCGGCGGCGATCTCCCCTGGCGAGGGGATTTCGGCGGCGGGCGCCGGGGCCTGCTGCGCGGCGGAAGGAACGGCGAGCGCGAGGGCCGCAGCGGCGGTAAGGAGGCGGTGCATCATGGGTGATGTCTGCCACGCCCATGCCGCTTGCGAAAGCCCCGCCAAGCGATTAGGGCGCCCCTTCCAGTGCATGCGGAGCGGTGGCCGAGTGGTCGAAGGCGCTCGCCTGGAAAGTGAGTATACGTCAAAAGCGTATCGAGGGTTCGAATCCCTCCCGCTCCGCCATTTACCCACGTAAAACTAAGGTTTTTTGGCTCAAAAGGGCCAATTTCCTTGACTTTCTCCTTTCGCTGGGTTTCACCGTTTTTCGCAGTTTTTCGCCGCATTCCGGCCCCTAGGGTAAGACCTAAGGTAAGAAATGGGATGCTGGCTCATTTTCTGGCGGGAAAGGTGGCTCTATGGCTGGCATCAACAAGCTTTCAGCGACGCAATTGCGGGGCTTTTCTGAAGGTTCTTACGCTGACGGCGGCAACCTGTATTTCCGGGTGCGCGGCAATAGCCGCTCTTGGGTATTCCGGTTCAAGGTTCCGCAAAAGGCAAGTTGGGCCAAGGCTGGCGAAGTCGGCAAGCCTGTTGAAATGGGCCTTGGCGCATTCCCGGCGCGGTCGTTGGCTGACGCTCGCGGCGTTGCCGAAACCGCCCGCTCCGATCTGGCGAATGATCGCGACCCGCGCGACCGGTTCAAGCCTGAAGACCCTGAAGCTGACATGCCCACATTCAAGGTTTATGCGGCTGAATATATTGAGGCCAATAAGGGCGGCTGGCGCAATCCGAAGCATCGGCAGCAATGGCCCAACACCTTGGCTGAATATGCCTATGGCACGATTGGCGACAAGCGGCCCGGCGACATAAAGGTTGGCGACATTCAGAAGCTGCTGTTGCCAGTGTGGGCAACCAAGACCGAAACCGCCAGCCGGGTCCGCCAGCGTATCGAAACCATCATTGATTATGCCTTTGTCATTGAAGGTATCGACCGGCGCAACCCGGCGCGTTGGAAAGGCAACCTAGACAAGCTGCTCCCCAATCCCCGCAAGATCGCGAAGGCCAATGGGCGCCTGAAGTCTCACGCGGCCCCGCCTTGGCAGGAAGTCCCGGCGATCATGACCAAGCTTCGCGCCAAGCCTGAAGTCGTCTCGGCACTGGCTTTGCGGTTCAGCATTCTTACCGCTGCGCGCTCGACTGAAGTTCGGGCTGGCGTGTGGGATGAAGTCGATTTGGAAAAGGCGGTTTGGACCATTCCCGGCGACCGCACCAAGAATGAAGAAAGCCATGCCGTGCCGTTGTGTGGCGAGGCCGTCGATATTCTGAAGTTCATGGCTGATCGCAAGCGCGACGATACCGACCGTATCTTTCCCGGCCCTACGGGTGGCTTGCTGTCTGACGTGGCGATCAACAAGCAGCTTCATGCGGCTATGCCCGGCATCACCGCCCACGGCACGGCGCGTTCAAGCTTTCGTGATTGGGTAGCCGAAGCTACCAACTATTCCGATAAGGTTGCAGAGGCGGCGCTAAACCATAAAAATCCCAATGAGACTGAAGCGGCTTACCTTAGAACCAAGTTCTTTGACCGGCGCGTTGAACTTATGAATGCTTGGGGTGACTTCTTGAAGGGTAAGAACAATGTAGTCGCCATTGAGTTAGCTAAAACAGGCACGGCTTATTAGCCTTTTCGTCGCAATTCGCTGATTTTTGTATTTTATCGCTTGCGTTCTTCAGGCTTCAGGGCCTAGCTTGCTGACATCGCCGGTAGTCGGTCAAGCCGATTATCCGAAAACCCTAGGGGCGGCGGCATCTATGCCCGTCGCCCCTATTTCGTTGCGCCGGGCCGTTAAGAGGAACCGCGCAATGCCAGAGCATTTCGTTACCGTTGAAGACGCCAAGCGCCAGCTATGCCTTGGAACAACGTCAATCTACGCGCTTATGAAGTCGGGCGAGCTTCGCAAGATCAAGCTTGGCCGCAAGACCGTCTTTCGCGCCAGCGACATTCAGGCATTCATTCAGCGCAAAGCCGCTGAAGCCACCCCTGCCGCCGCGTAAGGGGTAAGGTCCATGTATGAGGGGAGCGAAAACCCTGCCGCGATTGGTGAACCGGGAGACGCGGCAGGGCTTCCAAAGGACAGGAGCAGCGAAGCTCAACTGCCCACACAGTATAGGGCGGGCAACGTCGCCGCGCAACTAAAAGCGCCCCCTCTGCCGGGCCTGATAGGCTCTGTGCGCGACTTCATCTTAGACGCGGCACCGCACCCGAATGCTGATATTGCGTTGGCTGGTTCCATTGCTTTGATGGCTGGCATTACAGGCCGTGCCTATAACACTTATACCGGCGCGGGCCTGAACCAATACATATTGCTTATGGCGTCAACCGGCTTGGGCAAGGAAGCCGCTGCCAGTGGCATATCCAAATTGCTCGCGGCGATCACGCCGACCGTTCCCGCCGCTGGCGACTTCAAAGGCCCGGCGTTGGTGTCGTCGGCTGGCCTTGTAAAATGGCTCGATAAAAAGCCCTCTGTCGTCAGCATCATTGGCGAGTTCGGCTACAAGCTGAAGGCAATTTCTTCGCCCAAGGCCAATCCGAATGACGAGCTTCTGAAGGCAACCCTGCTCGACATTTACGGCAAGTCTGGCGCTGGCAATGTTCTCGACCCGATGGCCTACAGCGATCGCGACAAGCAGACGGCGCCGATACATAGCCCGGCGTTGACCCTGCTTGGCGAAAGCGTCCCCGGCGTCGTCTATGAAGCCCTGAATGAAAGCATGGTGCTTAGCGGGCTGCTGCCCCGGTTCATGGTCATTGAAGCGACCGGCCAACGCTCGCCCCTGAACGAAACCCCGGCAACCGAACCATGCCCACAGTTGATGCAATCGCTTGCCGATCTGTGCGCCCATGTTCTGGCGATCAACTATGGCAACCGGGTTGAAGTCGTCCAGGCCGATGCTGACGCCAAGCTGAAGTTCCGCGAGTTTGGCCAATGGGTCACTGACCAAATCAATGCCGAGCAATCCGAAACTCTACGCGAGCTTTGGAACCGGGCACACCTAAAGGCACTGAAGCTCGCGAGCCTGTGCGCCGTTGGCATTAATCCCTTCGCGCCTGTCGTCACCGTCAACGAAACCATGTGGGCAACAAACATGATTGTTGGTCAGGTTAACGCGCTCATTGCCAAATTCGCCAAAGGCGAAACCGGCGAAGTCGCTGGCGATGAAGTGAAGCAACAGCGGGCAATCATGCGCGCGATCACTGAATATGTCACCGGCCCCTATTCCCGTTGGGAGAGCTACCACGGCTCCGCCGAAATGCACCGCGAAGGCGTCGTGACCCTTCCCCACATCATGCAACGGCTTCGCGGCACGGCGGCCTTTAAGCATGACCGGCTTGGCGCCACGAAAGCAATAGAGCGAACTATAAAGCTACTGCTTGATGGCGATCAATTGCGCGAAATTCCGGCTGCTCAAATGATCGCAAGATACGGCTCAAAGCCAAGGGCTTACGCCGTCTCTGACCCGGCTTCATTCCTCGCCAGCCTTACCGATTAGAGCGGGGATTAGAAGCCATTTGAACGCCAGAACCCGCAGAAAACCGCCGTTAGAATGATTAGAGCGGTTTTCAGAGAAATAGCCAACCAGCCAAAGGAGAAATGCCGCCCCAATATAATCACTATATCTATTCTAATCATTCTAACGTTCTAATTACTATCTGAAACCCGCAGAAAACATGGATTTTTTCGTTAGAATGCTCCCATCTAATCAGCTCTAATCAAAGGACAGGGCAAATGAAGGTAGCAACTGAACATATTACTGAAACCATAGCTGAAATGCTGGCTTCATCCGATCATGTGGGAAAGGCAAAGGTCAGGCCAAGGGTCAGACTGGCGTTGTTCCGGCGATGGATGCAGCAAATTACCGTCTATTTTTCAATCTAATAGCTGAAGTCATTCGGCGGACTGAAGTTCCGCCTCACTCGAAAGGATTACTCTAATGCCTATCACTCACCTGCCGAGCCATCATCCCGAAGTGGTTGAACTCGCTGCGGCGTTCCACTCTCCCAATGGCTTCATTCATGCCGGTCAGGCCGAGCTTGAGAAGTTTCCCGATAACGGCCCGCTGAAGGCCATTGCTGAAGCTCTTGGCTATGCCCGGTCACAGGCCGAAAGCATCAATGAGCTTCGGACCAATCCCCATGACGAAGACCGCGCTGCTACCCATGATCGCAAGGTTCGGGAACGCTGCGACGCCTTTGAAAGCAGCTTTGCCGAGAAGTTCGACAATGCGAAGGCTGGCCTTCAGACCGAACTTAAGCGGGTCGAAACCGGCATTACCGAAAAGGCGGGCCTTGCACCGAAGGCGGCTCATTTCGACGCTATCACTTCGGCCTTTCATATGATGAAGCCGGGTAAGCGGGTTGAGACGATTGCCGAGCTTCTGAACGTGGCTGACTATGCCAGCTTGGCCACGCTGATTGAGGCGCCGTCCTTCTTGACCGGCCTGTCTGCTGCCGAGCGTGATGCAATCAGGGAACGGGTATTTGCCAAGGTTGACCCCAATGGCGTTGCCCTTCGCGATCATCTGAAGGTTGTTCTTGGCCGGGTCGAGAATGCGGCCAACGCGGCGATTGGCATGTTCTCGGCGCTGCGTTCCGGCACGGCGCCCGGCGCTTGGAAAGATCGCGCCCGCGATGCTGCGGCTCGCGATGCGGTTCGCCGGTAATTGAAGTGGCGGGGCTGGTGAGGCTGGCCCCTGTCCACTGTGGGCAATGGAGACAATCAAATGTCATGGGATAATTCACATTTCGCCGAAGGGGATTCCGGCGTTGCGATGCCGGGGCGGCATATTCAGATATGGAATGAAATTGAGGCAGCAAAGCAGGGCGGCGAAGCGCCGCCTGAACTGGCAACGGTAAATGCCGTGGCCTACTTGGCCGACATAGCGGGCATGGCCATGGCGATTGCTCGCAACAAGGATAATGACCCGCTGGCGCGTGCTACGGCACTGGACGTGGCGCGCAAGGCGGCAATGGACCAAACCCGATTTGCGGGTGCCGCAAATGATTGACCGCAAACAATCCGGCGACCTGCTCGCCATGCTGGTTTCGGAACAGGAAGCCATGGCTGAAGCGGCCAAGGGCGGCGCCAACGCTGCCGAGTTTCAGGCGATGCTGCCCAGACTCTCGGCTCATATTGATAGCGCCCTACGCGCCTATGGCTTCGACAATCCCGCCAAGGTTCGGTCGCAGCTTCAATTGCCCGTTCAACGAATGTTTCGTGCCCGCGAAGCGGCCTTTGACCATATCCTTGAACTGGCCCGCCAAGACGAATTGGATAAGCGAAAATGAGCGGCTGGCCTGACTTCCCGGCACCTTCAGATACAGCAATTGGCGGTTGGGGCGCGCCCTCGCCCGGCCCTGATCCTGCCGTTGCTGATACCCCTACCCCCTCCCCCGGCTCGCCAAAGGCTGAAAAAGCTAGTCGGCGAATGAGATTGCACACCGTAAATGATGTGAAGCGGGAATTGCGGCGGCTGTATGTTGAGGCCCGAAACGGCACCATCAAATCTGCCGACGCGACGAAGCTGGCTTATCTGCTGAACATGCTCGCCAACCTAATGGTTGATGCCGACCTAGAAGACCGGGTGAACGCGGCTCTTGGCGAAGGTTCCGGCAAATGAGGCGCCGCAGTCTTCGTGCCGCTGTGGGCAAGCTAGAGGCGAAGCGGCGGCATAGGCAATTGCCCATGCCGGTCATTCTTGGCTTGTATGCTGACGAAGGTGGCGGCGAGATTATCGCCCTGTCTGGCAACGGCGGCACCGTTGACCGGCTGGCCAGCGACGACGATCTAAACGCCTTCAGCCGCCGCGCATCAATCGCCCTGGGCGGCGCTCGCATCCTTCTGGCGCGATATGCTGCCCCGGTGGCCCCCATGCCCGCCCCCGTCCCTATCGCGGCTCCTACGCCGCCCCCTGTGGCAGCGATCGAGCGGCGCGGCGAGGCTCTGGCCGGTGACTTCTTTCAGACGGGTTGGATGGGCGGGCGAGGCTAGCGTGCCATCCATCCATCACGTCCAAATGAGCGTTGTTGAAACCTAGCATTCGCCCGCTCGAAGGCTTCAGATTGCCGCCGCAATTCGTCCTCTCGCAACGTGCCGCCACCGGGCAAATAGCAAGTAACCGGACTGTGGGATTTGTCGCAAGTCGGGCAACGGGCCGTTTCCGTAGGGCCATCTTGCTTCAGTTGCACAATTCGCCCGCCAGCTTCGCAACCGGGACAAGCCGGAAAGCCGATGGGTTTCCCGTCATCATCAGTGAAGTAGCTGTAGTCGCCCGCGCCTTTGACCAATTTCGCCTTAGCATCAAAGCTCGCGCGGAGCCGCGCAATTTCGGCTTCCAGTTCGGCGGTGTTTTCCCGCGCGTCAACCAACGCCAATTTCGCATTTGAAAGCGCGTCGATCAAATCGACAATTTGAACCTTATAGGTCGCAGCATCATAGTCCTTCTCTATGCCGCGCAATGCCTTCGCGATACCGAGCGCCTGTGATGCCGCAGCTATGCCGCCAAGAATGTCCAACTGCCGCCCCTTTCCTAATCCTGCATTCGCCCCGGCTTGTCATAGGGCTTGCGATAACGCCAATGGCGTTCGCCGCGCGACCAAACCACGTCATCCGGCATAGCCTTGCGAAACGCCGCCAAAACCGACTTTTGAACCGCCAAATTGCCGTTGTCATTGTAATAGATTAGCGACTTGTCGATCTTGATCAACTTGTAGGCAACATGCTCTTGGTCGAGAAACTTTCGCCTCGCCAATTCGTCGATCATCCATGCAGCGGCATCTTCAGGTGTCATTTGGCTATTCCAGTTCTGCCGCCTTCAGAGCAGCTTCAGCGAAATTACGATGATTGTCTTTCGCCCCGGCGAACCACGAGCAGGCGTAGTTGCCGGTCCATTTCCCGGTATAGTCCACACAAGCTTGCTCAACCGTCATGACGGGACTTCCCGACCTTAGTTCGACCAAATCACCCGGCTTAAACTTCTGATCGCTCATGAATTAGCATCCTCTGTTGCTGTTACTTCAGAGACATGGTTATCACGGCCTTTACTTTCAAGGGCGGAAAGACGCCGGGTCAGACGCCAGCATACATGCCGGACCAAAATCCAATATATTCAATTAACTAGCTACCTAATGCGGCGGACGAAATATCCGCTGAACCTGCCCACAGGTGCCGATTGCCGATTGACATTCTGAAGTATTCAGAAGAATGTCAGCGAATGCCGGGAAGCATACTTAAACGTAAGGTGTGCTATGACGGTAGATATTGCAACTCTTGGCCTGAAGGTAGATGCTAGTCAGGTTACTCGCGCCGACCAAGAGCTTGATAAGCTGGCCAACAGCGGTGCCAAAGCTGAAGCTTCTACTAAGAAACTTGCTACAGCCACCGAAGAATTGGCTGATCGGGTAGCCAAGCTAAAGGCTTCTACTGACCCGTTTGGAACGGCTCAGATGAAGGTCAACGCTGAAATGGCTGAGGCTGAAACCCTATATGCCAAGGGCGCTATTTCGGCATCTGAGTTTGCCCAAGCCCAAGCGGTTTTGACTGCTCGCGCTGAAGCCTTTCGTATTGAACAGGCCCGGTCAAATACCCTGCTCACGCGCGGCGCGGGCGCTGCTAAGCTGGCTGGTCATGAAATGCTGAACCTAGGGCGGCAATTCTCTGACGTTGGCGTCCAACTCGCCATGGGCATGAACCCGCTAATGATCTTGGTGCAACAAGGTCCACAGATTGCAGACGTGCTTACAGTGGCAGGGCAACGCGGTGTCACGGCTGGCGCGGCATTCCGGCAAATGGGCGCTTCGCTGTGGGCGGCGCTGGCTCCCATCCTGCCCATAGTGTTGGCGGTCGGTGCGGCTGTTGCCGTTGTCGGCGGCGCGTTCGCGATCTTCGCCCGCGAAGTCGAAAAGAGCGGTGATAGTGCCACGAAGTCCCTTGGCCTCACAAAGAAGGAACTGGCCAGCCTGAAGGACCAAGGCGTTTCAACCGCCGTCACCATGGGCGATGCCTTCCTTGGCTTCTTCGATACCGTCAGCGACCGTTTCGTTGATGCCTTCGGCCCGCAGATTGATTGGGTGAAGGAGAAATTCGGCGAACTCTATGACTTCATGAAAACCGGCGCAGTTGCCAGCATCAAGGCTGTGGTTGGCGTCTTTTATGGCGGCTACGCTGCGGTCAAAGCGGCATGGGGCATGTTGCCCGGCGCGTTCGCCGACATTGCCATTAGCGCGGCCAATGGCGTCATCAGCATTGTTGAAAGCATGGTCAACAAGGTCATTGCCAAGATCAACACGATTACCACGTTGGTCAACGGCGCGGCGGAATGGGCGGGCCTTGGAAAGCCGTTCGGCGAAATATCCAACGTCAGTGTGGGCAGGATAGATAACCCTTATGCCGGGTCCGCCAGTCGGGCCGCAACGAGCGTGGCGGGCGCGTTCCGACAAGGCTATGCTGACGGCGGCGCTGCGGTCGATGACTTCGGCGCTGATTGGGCTGCGAACTCTCGCAAGCGTCGCGATGGCCGCATTGCCGATGCCCTTGGCGACCGCGACACAGGCGGTGGCGCGAAGACTGATCGCAAAGGCGGCGCCAATGACAACGCTGCGAAAGAGGCTGAAGACTTCGCCAAGGCGCTCCGCGAGGAAACGGCGGCTATCGGCAAGAACCGCATTGAAGTGAAAATGATGGCCGTCGAAAAGGCGGCTGCTGCGGCTCCCACGGCTAAGCTGGCTGAAGAAATTCGGTCGGCGGGCAAGGCTTGGCGTGAAGCGATGACCGCGAACGCGGTTGATGAACTGCGGCGCGACCTGACGGCACAGGCCGACGCGCTGGCGTTTGAAACCAAGTTGCTCGGCATGAATGCCAAAGAACGTGCGGTTGCCGTCGCCCAAAGGGAGCTTGAAGCCAAGGTCGCGGCGCTACAGAAGCAGGGCTTCGACATAACCACGGCGGCGATTGAAGCCGAGACAGTGGCGATCATCGCCAACGCTGAAGCTCGCGGCCAACGTGAACTCGATATTGAAGGCGCCCGCGCTTACACCGCCGAAGTTCGCAACCTGAATGACGCTCTACGCGAGACTGCCCAAAGCTTCGGCGCAATGTTCGGCACGGCTGGCGCTGGCTTTGAAGCGCTCATTAACACCATGGCCGATTACAGCGACCGGCGCGCCGAACTGCAACAGCGTATTGTTGAAGCCGATGAACGAACGGCTGAAGGTCAGCGTCAACGCGAGGCGGCAACCGCTGAACTCGCCCGCGCCGAAGTCGGCTATTATGGTGACATGCTCGGCGCCGCGAAGCGGTTCTTCAAGGAAAAGTCGGCTGGCTACAAAGTGCTTGAAGCCGTCGAGAAAGCCTATCGGGCATATCAAATGGTTTCCCTAATTCTTGAAACCATTGGCGTCACCAAGTCCATTGCCTTGGACGGCGCGAAGACCGCGAGCAGCGTTGCCAACTCCGCGACCCGCGCCAGCGCCGATGGCATCGCAGCAATCGCGAAGGCCATAGCCAGCCTTCCCTTCCCCCTGAACCTTGTTGCCGGTGCCGCCACAGCCGCTGCGCTGGTCGCGTTCGGGGTGAAGATCATGGGCGGGGGCGGCGGCAAGGGCGCCACAGCGACCACAGAGGCCGACACGCGCCAGCCGACTTACACCGGGGCCGTTGATGAATATGGGATGCCCACAAGCAGCTACAGCGTCCTTCGCCCCGGCCAGACCCGCGCCGACAACGATAACGGCCCGTCTACCTATTCGCCGGGCCTTGCGGCTGGCGCGGCTTCTGGCTCTGGCGTCGTCATCAACATTGGCGATGGCCCGCGCATTGTCATTGAAGGCAATGCTGACGAAAGCACCGTTGCTCAAATCGAAGCTACCCTGTCGGCGCATGAAGACCGGATTGTTGAACGGGCTAGGGAAGCTGCGGCGGCTGACACAATGGCGGCGGCAAGTCGCCAGCGTATCGGCGGCTAGCTTCCCGGCTCTATTCTGGAATGAGGCCGCCCACAGGGTAAGACGCGCGGTCAGACGGGCTATTCTGTGGGCATTAAATGGCCTAATTTCAATTCACTATGGGACGGGTTGTAGGACTCCCGCTCCGCCATCACCGCTGCGACGGGCAACCGCCACCGCCCCCGGATGCGACCTTCCGGCGTAGCACGCCCGAGCGGCCTCAAACCCCTTGTTTTATTTAAGTTCCAATATAGCGATAACCATATCGTAACGGCGACGACGACCGGTTGGCCGACGACATAACAGATGGGACGGGACATATGGATTTTCAGGCGGATTCGGCGAAGCAACTCATCGGCGGCGCCGCGCCAAAGGATTCCGTGCTCAGCCCGGATGGACAAAAGCTCTACATCGCCAAAGCAGGAACGATCGAAGTCTATTCGGTCGAAAACCGAAAGCTGTTGACGACCTATGCGGCGGGGGATTCGCTCGGCGGCCTCTCGATTTCGAGTGACGGCCGCTATCTGGTCGCATCCGAACTTCAGCCCCTGGGACGGGTCGTCGGTCAATATGACGAATTGCAGTATCTGATCGGCGTGCGCCGGATCGACACCAAGACCGGCGCGGTAGAGACGTTCGAGTTCACGACGACGTTCATCGACTACGTCTTTTTCGACACCGCCTCGCTCGCGAACGGCAAAATCCTGCTTACCCAGCAGTTCCAGGGGTCGGGTTGGATCACCATGCGCCTGCTCGACCCGGCGACCGGGTCGTTTACCGCTATTCCCGGACAATATCGCCAGGACAGCATTCTTTCCATGTCCGACGACGGGCGGACCGTCCTGATTGCCGAAGCGAATATTTCCAATGCCCAGTTGAAACTGTTGCGGTTCAACGAAGACGGCACGATCAGCACCCTGGGACAGGCTACCGCCCAGGGCTTCAACAATGGCGCGCAGGCGATCAGCGGCGACGGCTCGCTCGTCGCCAACTATCTTTATGGCACCGGTATCCTGATCTATAATGACGCGCTGCAACTTGTTCGGACGCTGCCCGACTGGGGCTATTCGGCGCTGACCGGCCTGACCTTCGACGCCGGGGGCGAGCATCTGTTCGTCCTCGATTCCAACGGGGGCAAAATCGTCAAGATGTCGACGACGACCTGGCAGGAGGTCGACAGCTTTCCGCTCGTCGCGGGTGCGGCCTTTGACTATGTCACGGGCGCGGGACGGTTTGGCAACAATCTCCAGCTTTCGGATGACGGCGACTATCTGATCGTCACCCGGTCTTCCGGGGCCGAACGGATCGACGCGCGGGGCAAAGATGGCGATGCGGGCAATAATGTCCTGACCGGCAACGCGAACGAAAATCATCTTTACGGCCTTGCCGGCGCCGATACCCTGATTGGTCTTGGCGGCAACGACCTGCTCAACGGCGGGCTCGGGGCCGACCGGATGGAAGGCGGCATGGGCGACGATTTCTACATCGTCGATAACGCCGGTGACCTTGTCGTCGAGCTTGCCGGCGAAGGCCATGATACGGTGCGCTCGCGCATCAACAGCTACACCTTGCCCGACGATGTCGAAGATCTCTTCTACGACGGCAATTCCGGCGCAACGCTGAACGGCAACTACGGCGTCAACCTGATCCAGGGCGGCGCGCGCAAGGACATCATCGACGGGCGCGGCGGATCGGACATCCTGAACGGCGGGCGCGGCGACGACCGCATCATCGTGGGAACAGGGTCCGACGGCACGATCGTCGATGGCGGCGCCGAGATCGACACGCTCGTCGTCGCCGGCACCGTCCGCATCGGCAAGATCAGCAATATCGAAAAGGTCGAATTGCAGGGTGGCGCCAATCTGATGCTCAGCGGCGCGCAATGGGCCAGCAGCTTCGGTGCAGGCGGCGCGAGCTTCAACGGCAACGGTGTCGTGACCATATCGCTGGCACCCGGCCAGACCTTTGCCGACACGCTCACGCCAATCCAGGTCGGCGCCGGCGTGACCGTCCGTATCAACGGCACGGCGGGCACGGACCAGATCAACGGCGTCATGAATGCGGGCAACAATATCCATGCCGGCGCCGGCGACGACGTGATACGCGGCGGCGACCTGGCCGATACGATCAACGGCGCGGCGGGCAACGATTCCATCCTCGGCGGGGGCGGAGCGGACGTCATTTTCGGCGGCAACGGCGACGACAAAATCTATGGCGACGCAGGGGCCGACACCCTGAGCGGTGGCGCGGGCGCCGATATCTTCCGTTACATGGCGATGGACGAAAGCGGCCTCGGGTTGGCCGCGGACCATATCACCGACTTCCAGACCGGGATCGACAAGTTCAACTTCAAGTCGATCGATACAAACCCGTCGACCCCCGGCAAACAGGGCTTCGATTTCATCGCCGACCAGATATTCACCGCGAACGGGCGAGGCGAAATCCGCTACCAGACCGACGGGGCGAACCTCCGCGTCGAAGTCGATCTGGACGGTGACGGCATCGCCGACATGCACATCGTGCTTGACGGGCTTGGTTCCCAGTCACTCGGCGCAGGCGACTTCCTGCTCTGACCGATCGACACCGCCGGGCGGGCGGCGACGCGGGTCAGCGTGAGAGCCCGTCGTCGCCCAGTGACCGGTAAAGCGTGATGCGATTGCGGATCGCCGCCAGTTCGACCGCGATCTGTGCGCGGCGCGCACTGTAAAGGCTGCGCTGCGCGTCGAGGCTCGACAGAAAGCTGTCGACACCACCGCGATAGCGCGCGTCGGTCAGCCGCGCCGTGTCGGCCGCCGCATCGCTGTTTGCTCGCGCCGCACGCAACCGCTCGCCGAGTGTCCCCTGGTCGGCGAGCGCGTCGGCGACCTCGCGAAACGCGGTCTGGATCGCGCGCTCATAGCTCGCGAGCGCAGCGTCGCGCTGCGCCTCGCTGACCGCCACGCCCGCCCGTCGCCCGCCGGCGTCGAAGATCGACAGGCTCGCGTCGGCACCCGCGGTAAAGCGGAAGGCGTCGCCGGTGAAGAGCGAGCCCAGCGCGTCGCTCGCGAAGCCGAGCAGGCCGGTCAGCGAGATCGTCGGGAACAGCCGCGCGCGCGCGACGCCGATGTCGGCATTGGTGGCACGGAGCAGATATTCGGCTTCGACCACGTCAGGACGGCGCAGCAAAATGTCCGAACTCGTCCCCGCAGGCAGCGTCGCGATCGATGTGCTCACCTCTTCGAGCCTCTCGGGCAGCAGCGCCTTGTCGAAATCGGCCCCGACGAGCAGGTGGATCAGATTTTCGTCCTGTGCCACCGCCGCGGTTTGCAACGCCAGGTCGCCCTCGGCGGTCGCAAGCACCTGTTCGGCCTGGCGCAGGTCGGTGCGCGGCGCGACGCCGCCCTCAAGCCGCGCGCGCGTCAGGGTGACGCTGCGCCGCGCGCTCTCGGCGGTGTCGCGCGCAATGGCGAGCAGTTCGCTGTCGGCGGCATGGTTCGCCCAGGCCTCGGCAAGGTCGGCGACCAGCGCGAGGCGCACGGTACGCGCCGTGGCTTCGGTGGCAAAGGCGCGGTCGCGCTCGGCGGCGGTCGCATTGGCGAGCCGCCCGAAGAGGTCGAGCTCGAACGCCGACACCCCGGCCTGCAACGCATAGCTTTCGCGTCCGCCGCTCGCGACCCCGCCCGACACGCCGCCGTCGGTGTAATCGGCCGAACCGCTGACCCCGATCGCAGGGAATTGCGCCGATCGCGTCACTCGCACCTGCGCCCGCGCTGCGGCGACATTGGCGGCGGCAACGCGCAGGTCGCGGTTGTTGGCGAGCGCCTGCTCGATCAGCGCCTGCAACCGCGCATCGCGGAACAGTTGGTTCAGCGTCACGCGCGGCAGCGCCGCTTCGCTCTGCGCCAAATAGGCGTCGCCTATCGGCCAGGACAACGGCACCGGCGCCGCCGGCTGGACATATTGGGGTGCCAGCGAACAGGCGCCGAGCGCCAGCGTCGCGGCAGCGGTCAGGAGCGCGCGCTTCATGCCGTCACCTCCGGCTGGCCCTTGCCGCGCCCGATCCAGCCGCGCACCGCCTGCAACCCGTCGCGCACCCCACGCCGGACGAGCACGAAGAAGAGAGGGATGAAGAAGATCGCGAGGAAGGCGGCGGTCAGCATGCCGCCGATCACCGAAGTGCCGATCGCGACGCGGCTGTTCGCGCCGGCACCGGTGGCGATGGCGAGCGGCAGCACGCCGAAGATGAAAGCGAAACTGGTCATCAGGATCGGGCGCAGGCGGATGCGCGCCGCGGCGACCGCCGCCTCGATCACCCGCCGTCCCTTGCGCTCTTCCTGCTCGGCGAATTCGATCATCAGGATCGCGTTCTTCGCCGCGAGCCCCATCGTCGTCAGCAGTCCGATCTGCAGATAGACGTCATTCTCCAGCCCGCGCAGCGTCACCGCGATCACCGCGCCGATCAGCCCCAGCGGGATGACGAGCAGCACCGCGAGCGGCACCGACCAGCTTTCATAGAGCGCGGCGAGGCACAGGAAGACGACGAGCAGCGAGATCGCATAGAGGAAGGGCGCCTGCCCCGACGACAGCCGCTCCTGATAGGAGGAGCCCGACCAGGCGACGCTGGTTCCGGGGAATTCGCCTGCCATGCGCTCCATCTCGTCCATCGCCTCGCCCGAGCTGGTGCCCGCCGCCGGCTGCCCCGAGATTTCGAACGCCGGGACGCCCTGGAACCGCGAACTGCTGCTCGGCGTCGTCGACCAGCCGATTTTCGCAAAGGCCGAAAAGGGCGACATCTCGCCGTCGTTCGAGCGGACATACCATTGGCCGAGGTCTTCGGGCTTGGCGCGATAGGCCGCATCGCCCTGGACATAGACGCGCTTGACGCGGCCCTTGTCGATGAAATCGTTGACGTAACGCCCGCCCCATGCGGTCGCGAGCGTCGCGTTGACGTCGCTGTTGGTCAGGCCATAGGCGGTCAGCCGCTGGGTATCGACATCGACCTTGAGCGTCGCGACGTCGGGCAGGTCGGACAGCCGCACCGAGGTCAGCTTGGGGTTGGCATTGGCCATCGCGAGCAATTTCTCGCGCGCCTCGACGAACTGATCGCGCGTCAGCCCGCCGCGGTTCTGGAACTGCATCGTAAAGCCCGAGGAATCGCCAAGACCGCGCACCGCGCCCGGAACCAGCGCGAAGATCTGCGCATCGCGCAGCCCGCTCAGCGCCTTGCGCGCCCGGTCGGCGATCGCGTCGGCGGTGCGGTCATCGCCCGGACGATCGTCCCAATGGACGAGGTTGACGAAGCCCTGCCCCGTATTCTGTCCCGCGGCCGAACCGCCGCCGCCGCCCGCGATCAGGAACAGCGCGCCGACATTCGCCTTCTCCTCGGTGAGCATATATTTCTCGATCGCGTCGCGCACCTCGAGCGTGCGCCCCTGCGTCGCGCCGGCGGGCAGGCGGAATTGCACCTGCACGCGCCCCTGATCCTCGTTGGGCAGGAAGCCGCCGGGCAACCGCAGGAAAAGCAAAGCCAGCACGACGAGCAGCACGGCATAGATGCCGAGGAACAGCCATTTGCGATCGACGACCTTGGTGACGCTGCCGACATAGCGCTCGACGACGCGATCGAAGCGCGTGTTGAAGCCGTTCTTCGCCCGGTCGAGCAAGGCGTTGGCGCGCGCGAAGCGGCCCTCGCCGCCCGCAGTTGCCGCGCTGCCATGGCCCTTCGGCTTGAGCAGCGTCGAGGTCAGCGCCGGGCTGAGGATCAGCGCGACGAGCACCGACAGCATCATCGCCGAAATGATCGTGACCGAGAATTGACGATAGATGACCCCGGTCGACCCGCCGAAAAAGGCCATCGGCAGGAACACCGCCGACAGCACGAGCGCGATCGCGATCAGCGCGACCTGCAATTCCTGCATCGACAATATCGTCGCCTCGCGCGCCGACATTTCTGGATTTTCTTCCATCAACCGCTCGACATTCTCGACCACGACGATCGCGTCGTCGACGAGCAGGCCGATCGCGAGCGTTAGCCCGAACAGCGTCAGCGTGTTGATGCTGAAGCCCAATATATAGAAGATGGCAAAGGTGCCGAGCAGCACCACCGGCACCGCGATCGCGGGGATCAGCACCGCGCGCCAGCTTTGCAGGAACACGAACATCACGAGGACGACGAGCAGGATCGCCTCGAGCAGCGACTTCTGTACCTCGCTCACCGACAGTTTGATGAAGGCGGTCGAGTCATTGGCATAGCTGTAGGTTAGCCCGTCGGGGAAATCGGCGGCCAGTTCCTCCATTCGCGCCTTGACGCGGTCGGCGGTTTCGAGCGCGTCGGAGCCGGGCGACAGCGAGATCGACATGCCCGCGCCCGGATGACCGTTGATGCGGCTGACCACGGCATAGCTTTCGGCGCCGATCTCGACCCGCGCGACGTCCTTGATGCGCACCGCGGCGCCGTCGGGCAGCGTCTTGAGCACGATATTCTCGAACTCGGGCACCGTCTGCATGCGCGACTGGGCGGTGACCGTCGCATTGAGCATCTGTCCCTGCGGCGACGGCAGCCCGCCGACTTCGCCCGCCGCGACTTCGGCATTCTGTGCGGTGATCGCCGAGATCACGTCGCTCGGCATCAGCGACACGGCCGCGAGCCGCTGCGGGTTGAGCCAGATGCGCATCGCATGCGGGCCCCCGAAGATATTGACCTCGCCCACCCCCTCGACGCGCGACAGCGGGTCCTGGATGTTCGACGCCATATAGTCGGACACGTCCTGGTTCACGCGCGTGTCGGTCTCGTCATAGACGCCGACAAGTAGCAGCGTGTCCGAATTGGACTTGGTGACGCGCACCCCCTGCTGCTGCACCTGCTGCGGCAGGCGCGACAGCGCGGCCTGAATCTTGTTCTGGACCTGAACTTGCGCGATGTCGGGATCGGTGCCCTTGGCAAAGATCGCGGTGATGTTCGCCTGCCCGCGCGAACTCGACTGCGAACTGAAATAGAGCAGCCCGTCGATCCCGGTGAGTTGCTGTTCGAGCACCTGGGTGACGCTATTCTCGATCGTTTCGGCCGACGCGCCCGGATAGCTGGCGCGGACATTGACCTGTGCCGGGGCGATGTCGGGATATTGTTCGATCGGCAGCAGGTTGAGCGCGCCGACGCCGCCCAGCATGACGATGATCGCCAGCACCCAGGCGAAGATCGGCCGATCGATAAACAGACGTGACATGCGCGATCAGTTACCCTTCGCCGCCGGCGCGGCCGCTCCGTCCTTCGGCGCCCCCACGCGCTGCGCAGCGCTTGCCGCGACCGGGCGGATCGGCTGGCCCTGCCGAAGATTGCCCAGCCCCTGCGTAATCACCTGCTCGCCCGGCTTCAGTCCGGCGGTGACGATCCAGTCACTTCCCAGCGTCCGGTCGGCGGTGACCTTGCGGCGCTGCGCCTTCTTGTCCTTGCCGACGAGGTAGACGAAGGCCGACCCGTCGAAATCGCGCTGGATCGCCGCCTGCGGCACGCGGAACGCATTCTGTTCGACCGCCTGATCAAACACCGCCTTGACGAACATGCCGGGCAGCAAGGTCCCTTGCGGGTTCGGGAAGCGCGCACGGAGCGTCACCGTGCCGGTCTCTTCGCTCACCACCGCTTCGGAAAATTCGATCGTCCCGGCAAAACCATAGGTGCTGCCATCCTCGAGCCGCAGCCGCACGCTGGTGCTGCCCGGCAGCACGCCGCCCGCCGCGATCGACTGGCGCAGCGCGGTCAGTTCGGCGCTCGACTGCTGCATGTCGACATAGATGGGGTCCGACCGCTGGATTACCGCGAGCGGATCGGCCTGATTGGCGTTGACGAGCGCCCCCGCAGTGAACAGCGTGCGCCCGATGCGCCCGCTGATCGGCGCGGTGATCGTCGTGTAGCGCAGGTTGATGCGCGCCGTTTCGAGCGCGGCGCTGTTCTGCGCGACTACCGCATTGGCAACGCGGGCCTGCGCGAGCGCGTCGGTATAATCCTGCTTGGCGATCGCTTCCATTTCGGCCAGCGGCTTGAAGCGGTCAGCCTTGACCTTCGCGGCCTCGGCGCTCGCGCGTGCGCTTGCCAGATTGGCCGACGCCTGGTCGACCGAAGCCTGATAGAGGCTGGAATCGATCTGGAACAAGGGCTGGCCGGCGCGGACATAGCCGCCCTGCTCGAAAAGGCGGCGGCGGATCAGGCCGTTGATCTGGGGCCGCACTTCGCTCGTCTCGAACGCCACGGTCCGCCCACCGAGTTCGATGGGTACCGGGACGCTCGCCGGCTGGGCGATGACATAACCGACCTGCGGCGCCTGACGGTTGCCGCCACCCTCTTCGTCGCTGGCCGAACAGCCCGCAAGCAGCGCCATCGCGACACAGATCGCACCGAGCCGAAGCATCGGCCGCCCATTCACATGCATTCGAAGAACCTTTTCGGGCTTGGGGATAGCCTTGAGGCCATATCCTTGAGCAAATTGAACGGTCTTGCGCAATGCTTTGGTTACGATTGCGACAAGTTGATACAATTTTACCCGACGCGACCGATTTTTTTCCAAGGCTGCGCCAACTCGTCTTCGTCTTGAGGGTGTCGCGGGAGGCTTCCCGCCCCGTTTCAAGAGGACCTTCATGCGCAAGACCCTACTCGCGTCCACCTGTCTGGTGGCTGTCATCGCCACCCCCGCCTATGCCGAAACCGTGATCGGCAATGCGCTTACCACCCCGATCCGCACTTCGACGGTCAAGGAAGGCACGACGCCGGACGACGCCAAGCTCGCCGCGTCCGGGTCGATCAAGCCGACCTCGGGCACCGCGGTCACGATCGACAGCAACCACAAGGTCGTCAATGAAGGCACGATCCAGATCACCAATTCCAATGGCTCGATCGGCATCTCGGCGAACGCCGGAGTGGTCAGCAGCATCACCAACAGCTCGACCGGCAAGATCATCATCGACGAAAGCTATGCGCCGACCGACATCGACAATGACGGCGACATCGACGGCCCCTTCGCGGTCGGCAGCAATCGCATCGGCATCGCAACGCAGGGCGCCTTCACCGGCAACATCGTGAACTCTGGCGAAATCACCGTGGAGGGCAATGATTCGGCAGGCATCAAGCTCGGCGGTCCGCTGACCGGCAACTTCACCACCGACGGCAAGATTTCGGTGCTCGGCGACCGTGCGCTGGGCGTCGGCCTGCAGAATGTCACCGGCAACGTCCGCCTTGCCGGCACGATCACCGCGACCGGGCTCGACGCCACCGCAGCGCGTCTTTCGGGCAACATCACCGGTGCTCTCGTCGTGCAGGGCACGCTGACCTCGAGCGGCTACCGCTATATCACCGTCCCCGCCGACCCGTCGAAGCTCGACGCCGACGACCTGCTCACCGGAGGCCCGGCGCTGTCGATCGAGGGCGACGTGACCGGCGGTATCGTGCTCGCCATCCCGCCCAAAGATAACAGCTCGACCGACGCAGACGAAGACAAGGACGGAATTCCCGACGCCAGCGAAGGTTCGGCCCTCGTTCGCTCCTATGGCTCCGCCCCCGCGATGCGCATCGGCGCCGCAGGCCGCGACGTCACCATCGGTCCCGTCGCCGGCACCGGCACCAATTTCGGCGTGATCATCGACGGCGGCATTGTCGGGAACGGCCTTTATGCGGGCAAGACCGCGACCGGCCTGCAGATCGGCGGCCTCGGCGGCAATGTCACGATTGCCGGCGGTGTTGCGATCGGCAGCAGCGGCACCATCACCGCAATCTCGAACGGTGCCTCGGCGACCGCATTCCAGGTCGGTTCGGGCGCGACGCTCCCCGAAATCCGCAACGCCGGCAAGATCGAGGCGAACGGCGGCAACGCCGCCACCGCGATCACCACCGGCATCCTGATCGAGGCGGGCAGCAACGTCGGCATGATACGCAACAGCGGTTCGATCATCGCCAAGGCTGCGGGCGACAACGGCACGGCACGCGGCATCGTCGACCTGTCGGGGAATGTCGACCTCATCGAAAACAGCGGCACAATCAACGCCAATGGCGCGCTCGCGACATCGGATCGCAACATCGCGATCGACCTGTCGGCGAATGCCGGCGGCGCGACGGTCAAGCAGACTGCGGTCGCCTCGGGCATCACGCCGCCCAAGATCATCGGCGACGTGCGCTTCGGCGCGGGCAACGACGTCTTCGACATCGCCGACGGCTCGGTCGCGGGCGACAGCTTCTTCGGCACCGGCAACAACAGCCTCGCGCTTTCGGGCGACGCCATCTACGACGGCACCGCGACCTTTGGCGGCGGCAATGACAGCCTGACGCTCGCCGGCACCTCGAAGTTCGGCGGCCTCGCCGATTTCGGCGGCGGCAGCGATACGCTGACGATCGGCGGCACGTCGATGTTCTCGGGTCGCCTGGCCAATTCCCAGGGCCTTGCGGTTTCGGTCAACGGCGGCACCTTCGACGTCGTCGGCGCGGCAACGATCTCGTCGCTCGCGGTCACGAACAAGGGCGTGCTCGGCGTGACGCTCGACGGCGGCAGCACCGGCACCGCGATCCAGGTCACCGGCAACGCCAGCTTTGGCGCCGAATCGAAACTGGCGCTGCGGCTCACCAGCCTCGATAATGCCGAGGGCCAGCATGTCGTCCTCAGCGCGGGTACGCTGACGGGAGCGGGCAATCTCACCACGACCTCGACGCTGCTGCCCTTCCTCTACAAAGGCACGCTGACCTCGAACGCCACCCAGTTGATCGTCAACGTGTCGCGCAAGAGCACGACCGAACTCGGCCTCAACCGCTCGGAGGCGAGCGCCTTCAACGCGGTGATCGACGCATTGTCGGAGGACGAGGCCATCGAACAGGTGTTCCTCGACATCACCGACGGCGCCCAGTTCAAGGGCCAGCTCGGCCAGATGCTGCCCGAGCATGAAGGCGGCACTTTCGAAACCGTCACCTCCGGCTCGCGAGCGCTCAGCCGCTACCTGATGGATCCCAACGCCCCGTTTCAGGACGAGGGCAAGTGGGGCTATTGGGTCAACCAAGCCGTTTGGGGTACGTCGAAGAGCATCGGCAATACCGCTGGCTATGACGTCACCGGCTGGGGCATTTCGCTCGGCGCCGAACTCAAGACCGGCATGGGCAATTTCGGCGGTTCGGTCGCCTTCCTCAGCGGCAAGGACGGCAATTCGGCCAACGTCAATGAAGTGACCTCAAGCCAGTTCGAAGGCGCGCTGCACTGGCGTCTGCGTTCGGACGGCTGGATGGCCAACGCTCGCGTATCGGGCGCGCCGATCAGCTTCAAGGGCACGCGCCAGTTCCAGGCCGAAGCCGGCGCCGAGGACATCAACGAGACGATTCGCGGCAAATGGGACGGCACCCTTTGGTCGGCCTCGGGCTCGCTCGCGCACGACAGCCGCCTCGGCGGACTGTCGGTCCGCCCGATGGTCGCGGTCGATTATTACAAGCTGACCGAGAAGGGCTACACCGAAACCGGCGGCGGTGACGCGCTCGACCTCACCGTGCTCGGCCGCGACAGCGACGAACTCGCGGTGTCGGGCACCGTCGCGGTGGGCCTCGATTTCGGCGGCACCGACCAATATGACGGCTGGACGCGCTTCGAGATCGAGGGCGGCCGCCGCCAGATCGTCGGCGGGTCGCTCGGCACGACGACGGCGTCGTTCAAGGACGGCACCCCCTTCACTCTGGTTCCCGACGATCGCACGAGCGGCTGGGTCGGCCGCATCCGCGGCATGGCCGGCAATTCGGCCTTCCAGGTCGGGGGCGAGCTTTCCGCGGAAGAACAGCAAAGCCATGTCGGCTGGGCTTTCCGTGCGAGCCTCAAGGTCGGTCTCTAACGGGCTGCCCCCGCCCCGACCGGCCTTGTCCGCAAGGGGGAAGCATACCCCACCCTCCGCTTCCCCCTTGCCTTGCCTTTCAACGAACGACCGAGGATCATGATTGCAGCCACCGCCCCCTTCCCCCGCCACCAAAAGCGCCCTTTGGGTGCGGGCGGGGTCATGCTGCGGTTGCGCGCACCGCACGGGGCGCTATATGACGGCTCCGCCAGGGGGACGCGGGGCGCCGGCCAGACAGGTGTCGTTCAGCAGCAGATGGCGTTCCGAATCAATCGATCCATGACCGAGGCGACCGACGCAACCCCGCCCGCCCAGGGCATCGAAGGCGTATTACTCGCCAACCGCGACCGCATCGTGCGCTTCCTCGAAGTGCGCGGCGCGGGCGACGGCGCCGAGGACCTGTTCCAGGATCTGTGGATGCGCCTCACCGAACGCCGCACCGGCCCGATCTCGGATCCCCTGTCCTATGTCATGCGCGCCGCGAACAATCTGATGCTCGACCGCTATCGCTCGGCGCGCCAGCGCATGCTGCGCGATCATGCCTGGGGCGAGAATGCGGCGGTCGAAAAGCCGTCGGCCGAGTCGGCGCTGATCGCACGCGAACAGCTCGCGCAGGTCGAGGCGGCGGTCAGCGCGACCGGCGACCGCCCCGCGCGCATCTTTCGCCGTTTCCGCGTCGATGGCGTCGCCCAGCGCGACATCGCCGCCGAATTCGGGGTCAGCCTCAGCACCGTCGAGGCCGATTTGCGCAAGGTCTATGCAGCGCTCGTCGCGGTCAGGAGGCAGTTCGATGTCGGCTGACCTCAACGCGATCAACGCAGCCGCAATCGACTGGGTGATCCGCCAGCGCGACCCCGATTTCGCTGATTGGGACGCATTCGCCGATTGGCTCGCCCTGTCGCCCGACCATACCGAGGCTTATGACGCGGTTGCCAGTCTCGACGCCGATCTCGACGCGCTGCCCCGCGATCCGGCCCCCTCGGTTGTCATCAACGACCCCGCCCCGCGCGCCCGGCCTTCGCGCCGCGCCTGGTTCGGCGGCGCGATCGCCGCTGCGCTGGTCGCCGCGATCACGCTGCCCAATATTGGCCTGTTCGCCGACCCGAACCGGATCGAGACCGAGGCGGGCGAGCATCGCACGCTGACGCTCGCCGACGGGTCGAAGATCGAGATCAACGGCGCGTCGGTCGTCACGCTCGACGAGGATCGCCCGCGCTTCGCCCGGCTCGAAAGCGGCGAAGCGATGTTCCATGTCGTCCACCGCGACGGCGACCCCTTCGTCGTCGAAGCGGGCGGCAATCGGATCGTCGATCTTGGCACCGCATTCAATGTCGTGCGCCGCGACCACCAGACCTCGGTCGCGGTGTCCGAAGGCATCGTCGTCTATAATCCGAGCCGCGACAATGTCCGCATGGTCGCCGGCGAAGGCATCGAGGCGAAGGACGGCGATGCCACGCCGCCTACGGTCCGCAAGGTCGACACCGCCTCGGTCGGCGGCTGGCGCTCGGGCCTGCTCGTCTATGCCGATACACCGCTGTCGGTCGTCGCCGACGACCTGCGGCGCACCGCCGGCATGCGCGTGACCGTCGCTCCCGAGGCTGCCGCCCAGTCGTTCCGCGGCGCGCTGATCGTCGGTGACGATCCGGCGCGGACCATCGCCGATCTCGCCGCGCTGTCGGGAACACGCGCCGAAAAGCGCGGCGATGGCTGGGTGTTGACGCGCTGAGATGAGCCGCAGCCTGCCCCTCTTCGCCGCAGCGGTTCTGCTGTGCGCGCCCGCCGCGGCCGCGGCGGCAGAGGAGCGGGCGTTCGACGTCCCGAAGGGCAGCCTTGCGAGCGCGGTGCCGCTGATCAGCCGCCAGGGCGGGGTCAGCATCAGCGTCGCCGACGCCGGCCTCTGGAACGGCCGCATCAAGGCGGTGCGCGGACGGATGAGCGTCGACGAGGCGATCCGCCGCATGCTCGCCGGCACCGATGCACGCGCGGTGCGGGTCAGCGCGACGAGCTGGCGGATCGAGCGGCGCCCGCCGCTCCCGCCGAAGGTCGCCCGGCGCGCGACATCGCCGCCAAAGGCGCCGCCACCGAAGGCGCGGGAACCCGACAATCTGGTCGCGGGTCCCGGCGACGAGATCATCGTCACGGCTTCGAAGACCGACCTCCCTTATGAAAGCTTCGCCGGCGTCGCCACCGTTCTGGATGGCGGCGATTTGGCGTTCGGCGGCGAACGCGGGATGGAATCAATCCTGTCGCGCATGGCAACCGTGTCTTCGACCCATCTGGGTTCGGGGCGCAACAAGCTGTTCATTCGCGGCATCGCCGATTCCAGCTTCACCGGTCCGACCCAGTCGACCGTCGGCCAGTATCTCGGCGATATTCGCCTTAGCTATAATGCCCCCGACCCCGACCTGCGGCTCTACGATATCGAAAGCGTCGAGGTACTCGAAGGGCCGCAGGGCACGCTTTATGGGGCGGGGTCGCTCGGCGGCATCATCCGCGTCGTGCCGCAGGCGCCCGATCCCGACGCCCAATATGTTCAGGCGATCGCGGGCGTATCGCTGACCCAGCATGGCGATCCAGGCGGCGACCTTGGCGCCACCGTCAACCTGCCGGTCGGCGACAGTGGCCATGCGCTGCGGCTCGTCGGCTATATGGTGAGCGACGGCGGCTATATCGACAATCCGCTGCGAGGGCAGAAGGACGTCAACCGCGTTAATGTCCGCGGCGGCCGCGGCACCTTTCGTTTCGACGCGGGCGACAATTGGACCGTCGATTTCGGGGGACTCTATCAGGCGACCCTCTCCGACGACGCCCAATATACCGACCGCGACGCGCCGCCGCTCGTCCGCCATTCGATGGTCGATCAGAATGCCAGCGCCAAATATGGCCTCGGCACGGTCGTCGTGATGAAGGATTGGGACGGGCTGCATTTCCAGTCGTCGAACGCGGTGGTCAGCCACCGCGTCTTCGAACGCTTCGACGCGAGCAAGCAGGGGGAGCCGCCGCGCATCCTAGACCAACGCAATGTCACGCAATTGTTCGTCAGCGAGACGCGCCTGTCGCGGCCCTATCACAACGGCCTCGGCTGGGTAGTCGGGGCGAGCATCCTCGATAACAGCACCCGGCAAAAGCGCGAGTTCGGCGACGCCTTCATGCAGGCGCCGCTCACCGGCGTCACCAACAGCATCACCGAATTCACCGGCTATGGCGAGGCGACGGCCGAAATTTTCCCCAATGTCATCGCCTCGGGCGGCATTCGCCTCTCGCACGCGCGCCTCAATGGCAGCGGCGAGGATGTCCCGCTCGCCTTCGCGGCGGTGAACCGCGAGATCGCGGCCTCGGCGCACCGCTCCGAAACCGACCTGCTGCCATCGGCCTCGATCCTCGCCTCGCCCTTCCACAATGTGACGCTCTACCTGCGCTATCAGGAGGGGTTCCGCCCCGGCGGCCTCGCGGTCGACAGCAATTTCGTGCGGCGTTTCCGCAACGACCAGGTCCAGACACTGGAAGGCGGCGTGCGTTTCGGCGAAAAGGGCCGCACCCCGTTCGACGCCAATATTTCGGTCTCGCACAGTCGCTGGCGCGACATCCAGGCCGACTTCATCGATTCGAACGGCTTTCCCAGCACCGCCAATATCGGAGACGGCCGCATCACCAGCATCTCGGGCGCCTTTGCGGTGCGACCGATGCGCGGGCTCTCGATCGAAGCCGGCGCCGTCTATAATCACAGCCGGGTCGACGAACTATTCGCCGAGGCGCTGCGCACGATCGTCGTGCAGAACGCCAGCGCTGGCGGGGTGGTGATCGGTTCGCCGGTCGGCGCCGACGGGACGGTGCCGCAATCGGTTCTGGTCGGTCGCCTTGGCCAGATCCCCAATGTCGCACGCTACGCGGTGCGCGGCGCAGTCAATTACGCTGCGCCGATCGGCGACGAGGATTTCCGCATCTATGGCTGGGCGAACTATATCGGGCCGTCGCGGCTCGGCATCGGTCCGGTGCTCGGCGAAGGCCAGGGCGACTATGTCGACACCGGCCTCTCTGCCCGGCTCGGCAACAGCCGGCGCGGCTTGTCTCTGACGCTCACCAATTTGTTCGACGCGCGCGGCAACCGCTTCTCATTGGGCACGCCCTTCGTCGAGGGCAGCGCCGGCTTCCTGACCCCGCTGCGCCCGCGCACGCTGCGCATCGCGATCGATCTGGCTTACTGACGCGGCCGAACAACCGCTTCGGGCCGATAGCCGCGTTCAGACGCGCGTCGGGTCGATGTCGAGCTGGCCGAGGCGTTTGCGCAACGTGTTGCGGTTGATGCCGAGGCGTCGCGCCGCTTCGAGCTGGTTGCCGCGCACATCGCGCAGGACGCGGCGGAGCAGCGCCGCCTCGACGATCGCCTGCAATCGTTCGTGAATCGCTCCATCCTGGTCGGCGGCGGCGAGTTCCTCGCGCGCCCAGTCGTCGACGGCGCGACCGATGGCATCGGCCGGCGCGAGGATCGGATTGCCCTCCCCGCTTTCGTGCAGCACCGCCTCGACATCGCGGACAGCGACGACGGTGTCGCGTGACAGCACCGCGAGCCGCTGGACGACATTGCCGAGTTCGCGGACGTTGCCCGGCCAGTCATAGCGTTCGAGCAACTGCATCGCGGCAGGCGCGAACTGGCGGTCGGGAAGCCCCGACGCGCGCCCCGCCTCGACGAAATGACGGATCAGCGCGGTGATGTCGCTGCGCCGGTCGCGCAGCGGCGGCAGCGTTACCGGGATGACGTTGAGCCGGTAGAACAGATCCTCGCGGAAGCGGCCATCGGCGACGAGCGTGCGCATGTCGCGGTGCGTCGCAGCGACAACGCGGACGTCGGCGCGCAGCGCCTGGCTGCCGCCGACGGTCGAATATTCGTTGCTCTGGAGGACGCGAAGCAGCCGCGTCTGCGCCTCGAGCGGCATGTCGCCGATTTCGTCGAGGAACAAGGTGCCGCCCGCCGCCTGTTCGAAACGCCCGGCGTTGCGGCTGTGTGCGCCGGTGAAAGCGCCCTTTTCATGGCCGAAAAGCTCTGCTTCGATCAGTTCGCGGGGGATCGCGGCCATGTTGATCGCGACGAACGGACCCGAGCGGCGCAGACCGGTGGCGTGGATGGCGCGCGCGACGACTTCCTTGCCGGTGCCCGATTCGCCGAGGATGAGCACCGCGAGGTCGTTCGAGGCGAGCCGCGCGATGGTGCGATAGACCGCCTGCATCGCCGGCGCGCGGCCGACGAGGCCGTGGCTGTCGGCGGGGCCGGCGTCGGCCGCCGCCGCCACTGCGCGGTGGCGCTTGAGCGCGGCGCGAACGCTGGTCGTCAGATCCTCGAGATCGAAGGGCTTGGGCAGATAGTCGTAGCTGCCGATGCCGGTCGCCCGCACTGCGGTATCGAGCGTATTCTGCGCCGACAGCACGATCACCGGCACATCGGGATCGACCCCGGCGCCGGGCAGCGAGTCGATCCCATCGCCATCGGGCAGGACGACGTCGGTGATGATGAGGTCGGGGCTGTTCGCCGCGAGCCAGGCGTTGCGTTCGGCGATCGTCGTCACCGCCGCGAACACCGCCGATTCCCCGACGAGCGTTTCGCGGATGATGAGCGCGATCGTCGGATCGTCCTCGACGAGCAGGATCGTCTTGCCGTTCATGCGCCGCGCCCCTTTTGCGCGGCAGGAAGATGGACGCGGAAGCGCGTCCATTCGCCGTCGCGCATATGCTGGACGGTGCCGCCCATGTCGCGCGCGAGCTTGGCCACCAGTGCGAGGCCCAGCCCGCGCCCCTCGCGCTTGGTCGTGACGAAGGGATCGAAGACGTCGCCGCGGATTTCGGCGGGAACGCCCGGTCCATCGTCGCTGACCGACACCTCGATCGGCAGCGCGATGCGGCCGCGGCCGTCGCCATTGTCGATCGAGAGGCCGTGGCGGTACGCCGTCGCAATGCGCACCGTGCCGTCGTCGCGCGGCCCCAGCACTTCGCAGGCGTTGGTGATCAGGTTGAGCAGGATCTGGACCATGGCGTCATGGTTTCCGAGCACGAGGGGCAGCGACGGGTCGAAATCCTCGGCGAAACGGATGCCGGGGAGCTGCCGCGCGCGCACGACCTCCATCGCCTGGTGGATCGGCTGGTAGAGGTTCATCGCTTCGCAGGCGATCGGTTGTCCGCGCGAGAAATGTTCCATCTGGTCGATCAGCGTCGCGATGCGATCGACCTCCGACACGATGAGCGAGGTGAAGCGCGCCTTGCCGGCGTCGGCGCCGCGCGCGAGCAATTGCGCCGCGCCGCGAATGCCGGCGAGCGGGTTCTTGATCTCGTGCGCGAGCATCGAGGCGGCAGCGCCGGCGGCACGCCCCGAACGGCCGATCGCGCCGCCCATCAGTTCGGCGTCGCGCTGCGACGCGACGAGCGCGAGGATGCGATGCCCGCTCTGGCCATAGGGGACCATCTGCATGTCGACCGCGATCGACTTGCGGCCGCCGACGGTGATTTCGGCGCCATGGGCGAAGAGCGCCGAATAGGCGGGGTCGCTCATCCGCTGGCGGTAATTGCGGTCCATGCGGATGACGTCATAGACGACATGACCGACCATCGCGGCGCGGCCGACGTTGCACAATTGCTCGGCGGCGGCGTTGACGAAGAGGATGACGCCGTTGCGGTCGATCAGCAGCGTGGCGACGGGATGCGACTGGATCAGCTCGTCATGGTCGAACGTGGGGATGCTCGACGTCAGCGCGCTCACGCAGCGGCCTTGCTCAGATGCGGTCCGTAAAAGGCTTCGAGCGCGGCGAGCACGCCCTTGCTGTCGGGGATCTGGTTGACCTGGTTGCGGAACTCGGCCGAGCCATGGAGCCCCTTGACGTACCAGCCGAGGTGCTTGCGTGCCATATTGACGCCGGTCATCTCGCCATAATGATCGATCATCGCGCGATAATGCGATGTGATGACGTCATATTGTTCGTCGAGGCCGGGATCGGGCCGCTCGACCTCGCCGCGCAGCGCCGCCATCACCTGACCGAGCAGCCAGGGGCGGCCATAGGCGCCGCGCCCGATCATCACGCCATCGGCGCCGCTCTGTGCAAGTGCGGTTTTCGCGTCGGCCGATGAACAGATATCGCCGTTGACGATGACCGGGATCGACACGGCGTCCTTGACCGCGCGGACGAAAGCCCAATCGGCCTCGCCGCGATACATCTGGTTGCGGGTGCGACCGTGAACCGTCACCAGCTTCGCGCCGAGATCCTCCGCGATATGCGCGAGCTCAGGGGCGTTGAGGCTGTCGTGGCACCAGCCCATGCGCATCTTGACCGTGACCGGGACCGACACCGCCTTGACGCAGCTATCGATCAGTGCGGCGGCGAGTTTGAGGTCGCGCATCAGCGCCGAGCCGGCGTCGCCATTGGTGACCTTGCGCACCGGACAGCCCATGTTGATGTCGATGATCGATGCGCCGCGATCCTCGTTGAGCTTGGCGGCCTCGCCCATTTCATAGGGGGTGCAGCCGACGAGCTGCATCGACACCGGCTCCTCGACCGGATCCCAGGCGGCTTTCTGGATCGACTGGCGCGTCTCGCGGATCGCGGCCTGGCTGGCGATCATTTCGGTGACGTTGAGCCCCGACCCATAATAGCGGACGAGCTTGCGGAACGGCAGGTCGGTGACACCCGTCATCGGCGCGAGGATCACGGGATCCGCGATGGTGATGTTGCCGATCTGGATGGGGCGCAGCGCCGCCATGGGGGGATGCCTTCGAATTGCCTAAAAATTGAGCAGCGCCCCTACACGTTAAGCGGCTTTCCCGCAAGCGGCGGCTGCGCTAACCGGCGCGGTCATGAATGAGTCCGCGACGCCCCCTGCCCTGACCGTGATCGCCGTGCTGCTGGCGGGCGGCCTCGGTACGCGTGCGGGCTTTGACGCGCCCAAGCAGCTGGCGACGCTCGGCGGCAAGCCGGTGCTGCGCTGGAGCCTCGACGCGCTTGCCGCGCACGGCGAGGTATCGGCGGGCGTGCTGGTGGCGAATGATGACGTCATGGCGTCGATCGGTACCCTGCCCGAAGGCTGGATTTCCGCGACTCCCGGCGCTGAACGACAGGCGTCGGTGGCGAATGCGCTGGCCGCGCTGGAAAGCAGGCCCGACGACGCAATCGTCCTGATCCACGACGCCGCGCGGCCGGGGGTGATCGGCGAGGTGATCGACCGGTTGCTCGCGGCGCTCGCCGCCGGGGCCGAAGCGGTGATCCCTACACTGCCCGTTCCCGATACTTTGGTCGCGCAGACCGGTGACACCGCGGGTGCGGTCGTCGATCGCGGCGGGCTGGCGCGCGTCCAGACGCCGCAGGGCTTCCGGCTAGGGACCTTGCGCCGCGCGCATGCCGCCGCCGACGGCACGGCGGCGACCGACGATGCGCAGTTGGCGCGGGCAATCGGGGTGCCGGTGGTCGCGGTTCCAGGCGACGCGCGGCTCCACAAACTGACATATGCGGACGATATGGCGATCCTGTCGGGGTTGCTGGAGACGGGCAAGATGATGCACAGCGCAGTCGGCATGGGGTATGACGTCCACCGGCTTGTCGCCGACAAACCGCTGTGGATCGGCGGGATAGAAATCGCGCATAGTCATGGACTTGAAGGCCATAGTGATGCCGACGTCGCGCTCCATGCACTGACCGATGCGATCCTAGGGGCGCTCGGCGATGGCGATATCGGCGACCATTTTCCGCCGAGCGATCCGCAATGGCGCGGCGCCGCGTCGTGCCGCTTCCTGTCCTTTGCGGCGGAGCGCGTCGCGGCGCGCGGCGGGCGGATCGCGCATGTCGACCTGACGATCATCGCCGAGGCGCCGAAGATCGGGCCGCACCGTCAGGCGATCCGCGAGCGCATCGCCGACATCCTTGCGGTTTCGCCGCTGCGGGTTAGTGTGAAGGCGACAACGACCGAGCGGCTGGGCTTCACCGGCCGCCGCGAGGGGATCGCCGCGCAGGCCGTCGCGACCGTGCAACTACCGGAGAATTGACCCTTGCCGTCCAAGAATCCAACGCGAGAAAGCGCGCGCGCGGACGCCGCGACGTCGGTCCTCGCCGCCAATCGCGCCGTGGCACGCAAGGTCGCGGTCGCCGAAAGCTGCACCGGCGGCATGGTGTGCGCCGCGCTGACCGACATCGCGGGCAGTTCGGACGTCTTTTCGGCGGGCTTCATAACCTACTCGGGCGCGGCAAAGCAGGCGCAGCTCGACGTCAGCAGCGAAATCCTCGAAACCTTTGGCGAGGTGTCGCTGGCGACCGCCTGGGCGATGGTCGCGGGCGCGCTCGCCAACAGCGACGCCGATGTCGCCGTTGCGATCACCGGGATCGCCGGGCCGGGCGGCGGGTCGGAGAAGAAGCCTGTCGGTCAGGTCGTGTTCGCGCGAGGGCTGCGCGGACAGGATCCCGACGAGTATTTCACCCAGCGCGTCCAGTTCGAGGGCGGCGACCGCGCGGGCATCCGCCATGCGGCGACGCTGTTCGCGCTCGATCTGCTGAATCCTGACAAGGACGCGCTGGGCCCGTCGGAGGATATTGCGCTGCCGGCGTGAAGCCGGCACATCGATCACGGCATGGACACGGATAGAAGGAAACTGCTGGTCGGCGCCTCGCTTGTGGGGATGGCCGCGCTAATTGCGGGGCCGGCCTATTGCGCGATGAAGCCGCAGCGCAAAGGACCGTTCGGCACGACGCTCGGCCCGCCGCCCGAGAAGCCATCGGGGCGGCCCAGACCGTTGATCGAGGAAGATGTCGCACCGGTGCTCGCGCGTCTCGACCGCTGGTACGCCGCGCATCTCCCCCCCGACCAATATGTATTTAACCCGCCCGCAACCGACGCTGCGATCGAGGGACTGGAGCGCGCGATCGGTGTCGAAATGCCGCCCGCCTGGCGCCAGTTGTACCGATGGCATGACGGGGAAAAGGACGACCGACACGGGCATATCTACGGATTGCCGCTGCTTCCGCTGACCGATGTGGGGACCCAACTGCAAAGCTGGGCCAAGGTTCTCGCCTATTTCAAGGGTGATCGCTATGCGATCCCGGGCGGGTCGTGGCCCGCAGGGGCGGTCGATCCGGCCTATATCAACCCGCGCTGGATTCCGCTGACGCACGACGGGTCGGGGAACCATATCGGGATCGACCTCGATCCCTGGCCTGCTGGCCGGATCGGGCAGGTGATCCTCTATGGCCGCGACGAGGATGTGAAGGCCGTGCTCGCCGAATCGCTCGGCGGCTTCCTCGGCTGGATCGCCGACCTGCTCGAAGGGGGCAATTACCGGCTGACCTCCGAAAAGCGCGAGCCAAGGCTGCGCGACTTTGCGCTGCGCGATCCGCCGGTCGACCATTTCCACGACGGCGCGCGCAAGCTTCTCGGCGCGCCGGGTCCCTATCTTTAGGTCAGGCGTTCGACGGCACGCCGTAAAGCGCATCCGCACGCGCCTCGAAGGCCGCGATCATCTTCCTCAGCGCCTTGTCGAACATCTGGCCCGCGAGCGCTTCGAACATGCGGCTGCGGAAGGCGAAATCGACCATGAAGTCGACGCGGCAGCCGCCGTCTTCGAGTGCGGTGAAATGCCATTCGTTGGTGAGGTGGCGCATCGGGCCGTCGATATAGCTGACCGAAACCTTGTCCGGCCGATGCTTGTGGACGCGGCACGAGAAGCTTTCACGCAGCCCCTTGAAGCCGACGATCATGTCGGCGACCGCCTCGGTCTCGTTGTCGCTGCGGATGCGCAGCGCGACGACCCACGGCAGGAAGTCGGGGTAATGCGCGATGTCCGACACGAGCGCGAACATCTGGTCCGCGCTGTACGGCAGGACGCGGCTTTCCTGATGCCTCGGCAATCAGTCGGCTTTCACGCGGGCGAGCTGCGCCTCGCGCGCGGCGCGCATGACCTCGAAATCGTCGCCGGCATGGTAGGAGGAGCGGGTCAGCGGCGAGGCCGCGACCTGCAGGAAGCCTTTGGCGCGCGCGATCTGCGCATAGGCATCGAACGCCTGCGGGGTGACGAAGTCGATCACCTTGGCGTGCTTCGGCGTCGGCTGGAGATATTGGCCCATCGTCATGAAATCGATGTCGGCGCTGCGCATGTCGTCCATCACCTGATGAACCTCCATCCGCTCCTCGCCGAGCCCCATCATGATCCCCGACTTGGTGAAGATCGACGGATCGCGGCGCTTGACGCTTTCAAGCAGCCGCAGCGAGGCATAGTAGCGCGCGCCGGGACGGATCGTCGGATAGAGCCGCGGGACGGTTTCGAGATTGTGATTGTAGACGTCGGGACGCGCGTCGACGATCGCCGCGACCGCGCTTTCAGGCTTGTTGCGGAAATCGGGGGTGAGGATCTCGATCGTCGTTTTCGGGGTCTCACGGCGCAGCGCCTCGATCACCTTGACGAACTGGCTGGCGCCGCCGTCGGGGAGGTCGTCGCGATCGACCGACGTGATCACGATGTGGCTGAGACCCATCTTGGCCGCAGCAATCGCGGTATGTTCGGGCTCGAACGGGTCGACCGCGCGCGGCATCCCGGTTTTCACATTGCAGAAGGCGCAGGCGCGGGTGCAGGTGTCGCCGAGGATCATCACCGTCGCATGCTTCTTGGTCCAGCATTCGCCGATGTTCGGACAGGCCGCTTCCTCGCACACCGTATGCAGGTTGAGCTCGCGCATCAGCTTGCGCGTTTCGGCATAGCCGGGGCTGGTCGGCGCCTTGACGCGGATCCAGTCGGGCTTGCGGGTGCGTTCGGACGGTTTCGGCAGCGGAGCGTTCATTTGGCCCACATAGGCGCGCCGCCCGCTCTTCTCAACCATGCATCTTGTGCTAAGGCGCCGCCATGACTCGCTTTGCAGATATGATCGATGGCTATCGCCGTTTCCGTAAGGGCGGCTGGCAGGAACAGCGCGAACGCTGGGAGCAATTGGCTGCGGGGCAATCGCCCAAGGTGATGGTGATCGCCTGTTCCGACAGCCGCTCCGAACCGTCGCAGATTTTCGACACCAACCCGGGCGAAATCTTCGTCGTGCGCAACGTCGCGGCGCTGGTGCCGCCGTTCGAGACGACCCCGGGCCGCCACGGCGTCTCCGCCGCACTCGAATTCGCGGTGCAGTTCCTGAAGGTCGAGGAAATCGTCGTTATGGGCCACGGCCTGTGCGGCGGGTGCCACGCCGCGCTTCACAAATCGATGGAAGGCGCCGAACCGGGGCGCGGGGGCTTTATCGCCGACTGGATCGCGCTGCTCGACGACGCCAGCGCCGAAGTGCGGGCCGAGCATCAGGACATCGACAATCGCGAGGCGGGCCGCGCGATGGAGATGGCGGCTGTGCGCGTGAGCATAGACAATCTGCGCACCTTTCCCTGTATCCAGGAGAAGGAAAAGCGCGGAACGTTGAAACTGCGCGGCGCCTTTTTCGCGATCAGCGACGGGGTGCTGCATGTGATGGACGACGCGACGGGAGATTTCGCACCGGCCTGAACGGCCCGACAGGGGAAAAGGACATGAGCAAGAATGCGATGTGGCTGACGATTATTGTCGTCGCCGGGATTTTCGGTGCTCTTATGGGCCCGTCCCTCGCCCGCCTGGTCGGCGAAGGCACGATGCTCATCCTCGCGCCGCTGTTCCTGATCGGGGTCGTCGTCTTCTGCATCTGGGCGCTGTCGAGCAACAAGAGCGGCAAGAAGGCCGACCCGGCGGCGCTCGCCGAGGCACGGCGAATGCAGGCGCCCGAGGGCAAGGCGCGCATCTATGTCACCCGCCGCGGCTTCGTCGCCGCGCTGCAGGGCATGAATGTCACGGTCGGCGGCGCGCAAGGTCAGATCAAGTCTGGCCAGATGCTGATGGCCGACGTCGCCCCCGGCACCCATATGATCACCGTTGGGACCGCGAAGGCGAAGCTCGCCAAGCCCGCCGAGATCGAAGTCGATGTCGGCGCCGGCGGCGTCGTGGTGATCGACGCGATGATCGAAATGGGGGCGCTCAAGGGTAGCGTCAAACTGACCCGGCTCGATGCGACGCAAGCGCGCGAGAATGTCGGTGCGACCAAGCTGATTCTGTGGGAAGTGCCCCCAGCCTGAGCAAAGCTCCTCCCCCATCATCATGTTCCGATGATCGCCCGCCAAGCGAAGAGTGAAATTCTCCGTTTTCTGCGGCTGAAGCGACTTGTCGCCCGTATCGGGCGTTTGCCGGTCGAGGCGCCCCGCATATGCGAGCAGCCGATTTTGCGCTTTTTCGCCCGAATGGCAAAGCGGTGACATTTGCAAACAGGGAGACAATATGGTCCTTCGCCAACAATTATTGGCTGCCCCGGCGCTCGCATCGCGCCGTCGCCCTATTCCGGGCGAAGACGATGCTTATGCCAAGGCCCGCAAGTCGCTGCTGGCTGAAGAGATCGACCTGCGCCGCAAGATGACGCGGATCGCCGAGCAACGGCGCGCGCTGCCGCCCGGGCCGCTGGTCACGCCCGATTACCGGTTCAAGGATGCCAATGGCGTCGATCTGGGCCTCGCCGAGCTGTTCGGCGACCATGACACGCTGGTCACCTATTTCTGGATGTACGGCCCCGAGCGTGAGCGACCCTGCCCGATGTGCACCAACTGGCTGGGGTCGGTGAATGGCAATGCCAACGACATCAAACAGCGCGTCGCGCTCAAGATTTTCGGCCGCAGCCCGGTCGAGCGGCAAAAGGCGTTCGCGCAGGAGCGCGGGTGGCAGGCGCTCGATTTCGTGCAGACGGTCGGCGACGATTATGCGCGCGACCATCATCTGCTGAACAAGGACGGATCGGAAAATCCGGCGCTCGTCGTCTACAAGAAGAATGGCGCCGGGGTGCGGCTGTTCTGGAAGAGCGAGATGACCGCCGAGATGGCCGACCCGGGACAGGACCCGCGCGATGCGCCCGATATCGCGAGTTTATGGAATGTGCTGGATCTGACGCCTCACGGGCGCGGCACCGACTGGTATCCGGCGCTGGAGTATTGAACTGCCGTCATTGCGAGTAGGAGAAAAGCGACGCGGCAATCCAGCTTGGCGAAATCCTCTCCGGATCGCTTCGCTCGCCATGACGAAATTCAAGGAATCGCGTAGGTCACATTCGCCTGCCCGACCGGCTTGTCGGGGTCGTCGGTCCAGATGCGCACGTCCATCACCGCGAGGCGCTTGCCGAGACGGAGCATCGTCGCGTCGGCGAACAGCGGCCCCGGGCGGCATGGACGCAGGAACTGGTAATTGAGCGCACTCGTCACCGCCATCGCGACGGGGCCGATATGCGCGAGGACCAGCGCATAGGCGGCCATGTCGGCGAAACCCATCTGCGTCGGACCCGAGATCAGCCCGCCGGGGCGGAGCGCCTTTTCATTCGGGTCCATCCGCGCCCGGATATGCCCCGGCGCGGCAGACACGACATGGCCGCGCGTGCCCGGCTGTGCGTGCGGGAAGGCCTGTTCCATGAAGGCGTTGAGCGCGTCGGCGTCGAGCCGGATCGCGCTCGACGAGATGGGCGACGAAATCGGAGCCCCCTCCCCCATGCCGGTCAGCGCGTCAGCTTCTTGTAGGACGTCGCGTGCGGGCGCGTCGCGCCGTCGCCGAGGCGGCGGATCTTGTCCTCTTCATAGGCCTCGAAATTGCCCTCGAACCATTCGACATGGCTGTCGCCCTCGAACGCGAGGATGTGCGTCGCGAGGCGATCGAGGAAGAAGCGGTCGTGGCTGATGACCACCGCGCAGCCCGCGAAATTTTCGAGCGCTTCCTCAAGCGCCGCGAGCGTTTCGGTGTCGAGGTCGTTGGTCGGTTCGTCGAGCAGCAGCACGTTGCCGCCCTGCTTCAGCATCTTGGCCATATGGACGCGGTTGCGTTCGCCGCCCGAGAGCTGGCCGACCTTTTTCTGCTGGTCGACGCCCTTGAAGTTGAACGCGCCGACATAGGCACGGGTCTGCATCTCGTGCTTGCCGATGTTCATCAGTTCATGGCCGCCCGAGACTTCTTCCCAGACATTCTTGTTCGGGTCGAGCGCGTCGCGGCTCTGGTCGACATAGCCGAGGCGCACCGTGTCGCCGATCGCGACGCTGCCACTGTCGGGGGTTTCCTGTCCGGTGATGAGCTTGAACAGCGTCGACTTGCCCGCGCCGTTCGGCCCGATGACGCCGACGATGCCGCCCGGCGGCAGCGAGAAGGAGAGGTCTTCGAACAGCAATTTGTCGCCATAGGCTTTCGAGATGCCATCGACCTCGATGACCTTGCCGCCGAGGCGCTCGGGGACCTGAATGACGATCTGCGCCTTGCCGGGGGTGCGCTTTTCCTGCGCCTCGACGAGCTGGTCGAAGCTCTTGATACGCGCCTTCGACTTGGCCTGACGGGCTTTCGGCGACTGACGAATCCATTCAAGCTCGTCCTTGATCGCCTTCTGGCGACCGGCATCCTCGCGCGCTTCCTGTTCGAGGCGCTTGCCCTTCTTTTCGAGATAGGTCGAATAATTGCCTTCATAGACGAAATAGCGACCGCGATCGAGTTCGAGAATCCAGTTCACGACATTGTCGAGGAAATAGCGATCGTGGGTGACGAGGATGACGTTGCCCGGATAATCAACCAGATGCTTTTCCAGCCAGGCGACGCTTTCGGCGTCGAGGTGGTTGGTCGGTTCGTCGAGCAGCAGGATCGACGGCTTTTCAAGCAACAGGCGGGTCAGCGCGATGCGGCGACGTTCGCCACCCGACAGGCTTTGCACGCTCATGTCGCCCGGCGGACAGCGCAAGGCCTCCATCGCGATTTCGAGCTGGTTGTCGAGCGTCCAGCCGTCGACCGCGTCGATCTTTTCCTGCAGCGTGCCCATTTCCTCCATCAGCGCGTCGAAATCGGCGTCTGCGGGCGGATCGGCCATCAGCGTGCTAATCTCGTTGAAGCGGTCCATCATGTCGGCGACGCCGCGAACGCCGTCCATGACATTCTGTTTGACGGTCTTGGTCGGGTCGAGCTCGGGCTCCTGCGCCAGATAGCCGACGGTGATATTCTCGCCCGGCCAGGCTTCACCGCTGAATTCGGTGTCCATGCCGGCCATGATCTTCATCAGGGTCGACTTACCGGTGCCGTTCGGGCCGACGATGCCAATCTTGGCATCGGGGTAGAATTGCAGGCTGAGGTTGTTGAGCGTCGGCTTTTGCGCGCCGGGATAGGTCTTGGTCAGACCCTTCATCACGAAACTATATTGAGCGGCCATGGTTTGCTCCGGAAGCTGGCAAGGCCGCGCGGTGGGCAGGCGGCCGGCAGAGAAGAGGAATCGAGGCGCCGGTTAGCGAATGGGCGCCCGCTTGGCAATCGACGCTTGCCGCCGATGGAAAGGCGGAGTTAGGAACGGCGCCATGAAAAACAATCTCCGCCTGCTCGCCCTTGCATCCGCCGCATCGATCGCCACCGGCGCCATCGCCATCCCGCCGCCACCGCCGCCGAGCGCCGCAGAACTGGCGCAGCAGGGCGACGACATCGCGTGGGCCATCACCGAGGATCTGACGACGGAGATCGGGCCGCGGCTCGCGGGGACCGAGGCCGAGTCCGCCGCGCGCCGCTGGGCGGTGGCGCGGCTGCAGGCGATGGGCTTCGCCAATGTGCGCGAGGAGCAGTTCGACATGCCTGTGTGGGTGCGCGGCGAGGAAGCGGCGTCGTTGACCGGCCCGTTCCTGCCGCAGAAGCTCGCGATCGCCGCGCTCGGCAACAGTGCATCGACGGGGCCAAAGGGGGTCGAGGGCGATATCGCCTATTTCGCGAGCTACGACGCGCTGCTCGCCGCGCCCGACAGTCAGGTGAAGGGCAAGATCGTATTCATCGACCACCAGATGCAGCGCGCGCAGGACGGCAGCGGTTACGGCCAGTTCGGGCGCGGGCGCTTCCAGGGCGCCAATGCGGCGTCGAAGAAGGGCGCGATCGCGGTCGTGATCCGCTCCATCGGCACCGACAACCACCGCACCCCGCACACCGGCGGCACCAATTTCGAAAAAGGCGTGACGCCGATCCCTGCGGGGGCACTGTCGAACCCGGATGCCGACCAGTTGGTGCGCCAGTGGAAGCGCACGCTGTCGATGCGTACCAACGAGACGGCGCTGGGCTATACGCCCGAACCGCTGCGGATGAAGCTGGTGCTCACGCCGCAGAACCTGGGCATGAAACATTCGGGCAATGTGATCGCCGAGGTTCCGGGCAGCGACCCCGCCGCCTCGCCCGTCATCATCGCCTGCCACCTCGACAGTTGGGACCTCGGCACCGGGGCGATCGACGATGCGGCGGGCTGCGGGATCATCACGGCAGCGGCAAAGCATGTGATGAGCGCGGGCCAGCCGCGCCGCACGATCCGCATATTGTGGGCGGGCGCCGAAGAGGTCGGGGTGTTCGGCGGAAAAGCCTATTTCGAAAAGCATGGGACCGAAAAACATGCGGTCGCGCTCGAATCGGATTTCGGCGCCGATCGCGTCTGGCGCGTCGACTTCAAATTGCCCGCGAGCGCCAAGGTGCTCGAGGACCGGATCGCCGCCGAACTGTCCGCTTTCGGGATCGTGCGCGGCAAGACGCCCGCGGGCGGTGGCGCCGATATCGGTGCGCTCGTCGCGGCGGGTGTACCGGCGATCGACCTGCAACAGGATGGCACACGCTATTTCGATCTCCACCACACCCCCGATGACACGCTCGACAAGGTCGATCCGGTGCAGTTGCGTCAGAATGTGGTCGCCTGGACCGCGACTCTGGCGATTCTTGCGAACAGCAGCGACGCCGAGTTGCCGTAATACTCAACCAAAACGGTAGGATTTCCGCCACGCCCGTTCCAACTCAATTATTTTTGTTGACGATTGGTACGGAACGGCTAAATCCCGCCGCTCGCGGGACGGGAAATCATCCCCATCGCGTAAAGGCATTTTAGGGAGCCACACATCATGAAGAAGTTTGCTGCTATCGCCGTTGCTGCCAGCATGTTCGCCCTCGCCGCTTGCGGTGAAAAGGCTGCTGAAGAGCCCGCCACCACCGAAGCCGCACCCGCGGAAGCCGCTGCTGAAGCCGGCGCCGACGCCGCTGCTGCCGGTGCCGACGCTGCTGCTGCCGGCGCCGAAGCCGCTGCTGCTGCTCCGGCCGCTGACGCCGCTGCTGCTCCGGCCGCTGACGCCGCTGCTGCTCCGGCCGCTCCGGCCGCTGCTCCGGCTGAAGAAAAGAAGTAAGTCCCTACCCTTCGGGGTAATGACTGAAACGAAAGAGGCGGTCTTCCCTTGGGAAGGCCGCCTTTTTTCGTTGGGGTTCGTCGATCAGTCGTGGACCCAGAAGCCGCTCGCGGCGAAATCGGGTCCGAGCCACCAGTTGGGCTTCGACGTCCCGTAGCGGAAGTTGACGCGGCCCGCCTGACTTTGCAGCGGCGAGGTCACCTCGCCCGCCGCGTTGCGCTTCGCCTTTTGCATTGCGGTTTCGGGCACCACCATGACGATATGCCCCGAACGCCCCTCGACGGTGTTGCGGCCGCAGATGATCCCGAGCCCGCCGGCATTGGCGACGTCCTGCAGTTTGGTCAGCGTCCCCGTCTGGCGCCAGCCATAATCCGAACCATAATCGGTGAGCCAGCGAAACAGTGCGTTGGCACGCATCTCGTCGACCGTCGCTAGGTAGGAGGGCTCGAGCTTTTCCCCCGCGCGCAGCCGCTCGATCGCCTTTGACGTCCACCAGACGCGCGGCAGATAGGCGCCGGCGAGGGTGCAGAAATCATGGGCATATATGTTGCAATAGGTCGGCCCCGCGGGCTTGTAACGCAGATGTACCGGATTCTCGCTGTCGAGATAGGCGATGATCGCGGCGATTTCGGCGCAGCGCGCGGCAGGCGATCCTCGGGTGCGCTTTGGCATATCGGGTTCGCTGAGCGGATAGGCGCCGCCCTGGTTGGGCAGGTTGATGCGTTTCGTCACCGCGCCCGCCTTGCGTTTGAGATGCACCTCTGGGAGCACCGATCCCGACGGGGTGGCCGGGCGCGACGGGACCGCCACCGGCGCAGCGGGCGTGGGCACGACGGGCGCAGGTGCGACGGCGGGCGTCGGCACCGCCTTCAACAGCGATGCCGACGCGAAGCCCCGCTTCAACGCGCCCTGGATGCTCGCCTCGACCTCGAGGAAGCCGTTGACCGGCACGTCGCTGATCGCGCGCACCAGCGAATGGCGCGGCAGCGCAGCGAATCTATTGTCGGGCTCGCCCGCCGTCGGCTTTTTGGCGGTGCGGCGCAACGACAGCGGATCGGACAGGGTCTCGACGCGGTAGGTTTTGCCGGTCGCAGTAACGGGCGACGGCGGCGGCACCGGGGTAACAGGCATGACGACCGGCGCGGCAAAGGCGACCGCGCGGGCGGCCTTGATATATTCGGCGATAAACTGGCCGTAATTTTTCCTGCTGCCGTCGGCGAGCTTGACCCAATGCCCCTGCTTCAGTCCCTTCAAGGGGTCATAGCCGCCGGTGTTATAAGCGATCGCGACGGCGCATAATTCGGCATCGGAGAGGATCGGTCGGCCATCGAGCCCGATCTTGGCCTTCTTGGCCTTGAGCTCCGAGAGGCATTTGCCGAGCGACTTTTCGAAAATCTCATAGTCGCGGTTGAGGAAATAGTCGGGATCGACGCTCTTGAAGAACTGAATGTCGTACTGGAAAATCCCGTAACCGTGACAGAATTTATTCTTGTTGCTCAGGACCGGCTGGTAAGCGGCGACCTTCGCCGCCATCGCCTCCAGCGCCGCACGCGCGATCGCGAACATCTGCACCCCCTTGGGGTGCGATTCCAGTTGCGCCCGGTCTTTCGGCCAGGCGCTTGAGCGTTTCGGGTAATCGAGCGTGTCGCCGGTGCAGAGTTTCAAAATCTGCTCGACCGGCAGGCCGCGCCGCGACAGCGGCCCCCAGATTTCCTTGCCCGTTTCCTGATAGGCAATCGCTGCAATCAGATCGAGCGTGAAGGGCGTTCCCTTGACGGCGTCCAGTACACGCGTTCCGAAACAGCCCTTGAACCAGGCCATGTCCTGAGAAATGCTCATGTCTTCGGATCCCCATTCTCCCAAGCAAAGGGAGCTGTCGCAGCCGGTTTGGCGGCCAGACAGGCTTTGCCTGCTGTCCCAACTTCAACCTCTATGGGCGACCCGGAAATGTTTGTTGGACTCGGCGCGAGATAATCGTGCCTGGACGCCAATATGTTGGCGCATTCATTGGCGGAGTCAATAATTGCGACGGGAAACCGCCGCGACGGCGGCTGCGCCACCGCGCCTTACCCTGACGAGCTAAGATATTGTCCCGGAAATGCGGCATTATGTCGCAAAAGAACCGGATTTGCGCATAACGCACTGTAAAATATGGCTATTCATCGAGCGATTGTGTCGCGCGGGGAATGGGTTCCTGCTAGATCATCACGCATATTTGTCCAGTCGAACCCGCCCATAAGTGGGTGAGCACTATCCAACGGTCATATCGATTCGTCTCTTCTATGCCTCCGGCCCGGGGCCTTGGTCGATCTGCTTGAACTTCCCGCAGTTGCAAAGCTGCCGCGGACTTCTATATTCTCGATATGTTCTTACAGTGCAGCCAGCAATGAAGACCCTCACGGACAACCAAATCGGCGGCGAGTTGGGCGAGACCGTTGTAAAGGCCAAGATCCTCGAACTTGGACACG
>VFQO010000349.1_pt1 | contig 51935 bp, 45 predicted proteins | sample 3512331 | NCBI WGS metagenome assembly VFQO01 (sample SAMN10412371, study PRJNA504923) | tailings metagenome | isolation source: Replicate 3 from Balatoc abandoned mine | place: Philippines: Itogon, Benguet | collected 2017-08-28 | reverse complement strand
CGGCGGGCGAGCAGAACATATATTTGGTCAGCGGATCATTGACCATCGGCGCGTTGAGGATGGTGTCGAGATCGACCGGCGAACGCCGCCAGGCATGGTCGCACAGCGTGCCGTTGCGAAAGGCCTTTTCGGCAACGAGACCGAGGGTGCGGCGGCTGATGCCGTGGAGTGCCATATAGCGCTGGATTTTGAGCGCGAAGAACTGCGTCGTCAGCATCATTCCCGTCTCGCCATACCATTCGGGCAGGCCATAGTCGGACGGCTTGGCGTTGAAGGCGCCGCGCGGATGCTTGTCGAAGCCGACCGCGAGCGCGATGTCGCAGGCACCCGCCGCAATGGCGTTGCGTGCTGCGGTCAACGCGCTGCCGCCGGTGGCACAGCCGTTGGCGACATTGATGAAGGGCACGCTGGTCAGCCCGAGTTCGTTGACCATGATGTCGGCCGATCCCGCCGCCGCCGAGCCGCCATAAGCGAATTCGACGTCGCTCCATGCGACACCCGCGTCGCCGAGCGCCTGCTGGACGGCAAAGACGCCCTGGTCTCGGCCTGAGCGGCCGTCGGTACGGCCGAAGGGGTGGATGCCAGCGCCGATGATATAGACGTCGTCGTTCATGCGTCGCTCCGGGGCCTGAAGGCATAGGTCGAGCGGTTGACGTCGAAGGGCACCACCGCAAATTCCATCGGCATGCCGATGACCATGTCGGCGGCGGTCGCGTCGACGATACGTGTCTCGACGATCACTTCGCCGGGAAGCTCGACATAACCGACGAGGAAGGGTCGGAAGGGCTGGGGGCCGCTATAAGGCTCTTTCGGTTCGAAGCCTTGCGTCGTCCACGACCAGAGCGTGCCCTGACGCGACAGCGCGACGGGCTCGACCAGCGCGGCGGCGTCGCCGTCGGGGACCGGAAAGATGATCTCGCCATTGGCGCGGCGGCCGCCGATCAGCCGGGGTTCGGCCTCGTCGGTCCACAGGCCGGGCGCGATGGGGGCGAGCGCGCTCATGCCGCCCTCGCATAGCTGCGCAGGCAATGGTCCTGATCACCGAAGAACTTGTCGAGCAGCATCACGCGCTTCAGCGCATGGCCGATCGCGAGTTCGTCGGTCTGCCCCATGCCGCCGTGCATCTGCACCGCTTCGAGCCCGATCTTTGTCGCGGCCTCACCGACGAAGGCCTTGGCGCCTGCGGCGATCCGCGGCCAGTTGGCGTCGTCGGTCGTCGGATCGAGCATCGCGGTGCGTAGCACCATCGAGCGCGCCTGTTCGAGCGCGGCATAGCATTCGACGAGGCGGTGCTGGAGCGCTTGGAAACTGCCGATCGCGGCGCCGAACTGCTGGCGCTCGCCGACATAGGCGAGCGTATCGTCGAACATCGTCTGGGCGAGGCCGAGCATCTCGGCGGCGGCGAGCAGCCGGACGTCGCCGATGGCGCGGTCGAAGGCGGCGCGGGGCAGGTCGAAGATGTCGGCGGGCGCGCGGTGCAGGTCGATGGTCGCTGCGTTCGATCCGTCGATGACCGGATAATCCTGTCGCACGATGCCAGCGGCGTCGCTCGCAATTTTCGCGAGCTTGCCGCCCGCCAGCGTCACGAGCAGCGTATCGGCGAGCTGCGCGCCGAGAACGAAGGTCTTGGCGCCGGCGACCTGGTCGCCGTCCGCCTTGGTCCCGGCGGCATCGGTCTCGTAGCGGCGTCCGGGTTCGGCAAAAGCGACTGCGGCGAAACGCTCGCCCGCGAGCAATTCGCCGACCAGCGCCGCATCGCCCGCTGCTGCCGCGAGGCGGATCGGCAGCACGCCATTTTCGAGCCATGGGTCGATCGCCAGCCCCTTGCCGAGCGCTTCTGCCACCAGCGCGAGATCGACCATCGTTCCGCCCATGCCGCCCATCGCCTCGGGCGCGGCAAAGGTGAGCAGGCCGAGGTCGGCGAGTTGCCGCCAGCGATCGCGCGAATAGCCGCCCGCCTGCCTGCGCATCGCATGGCGCGCCGCGACGTCCACCGGGCCGAGGAAGCGGGCGATCGAGTCGCGGGCCATGATCTGGCCTTCATCGAGGTCGAAATTCATGCGCGGCGCTCGAAAGTGATGGGAAGGGTGGTGAGCCCGCGCAGCAGCATGTTCGGCGGCCAACTCGGCTGGTGGCCGTCGGCGACGCGGAAGCCGGTCAGGCGGCGCAGCAATTCGGTATAGGCAACCGCCATTTCCTTGCGGCTCAGCATATTGCCGACGCACATGTGGATGCCCTTGCCGAAAGCGAGGTGGCTGCGCGCATTGGCGCGCTCGATGTCGAAGCGATCGGGGTCGGGATATTTGGCGGGATCGCGGTTCGCGGCGGCGTAGCGCAGTTGCACCATCGCGCCCTTGGGGATGGCGACGCCGCCGAGTTCGGTGTCTTTCAGCACCATGCGCCACATGCCCGCGGTCGGGCTTTCGGTGCGCAGCACTTCCTCGACGAGGTTGAGGATCGCGCGGTCATTGCTTTCGTCGACCGCCGTGACGGCCTTCGCCATCTGGTCGGGGTTCTCGATCAGCTGGAGCAGCCCCCCTGCGAGCGCCGAGGTCGTCGTCTCGTTTCCCGCAACCATCAGCTGCTGCATGATCGAGAGGATTTCGGCATCTTCGAGCGGGCGTTCGCCGTCGACTTCGGCATAGACGAGGTCGGAGAGCAGGTCCTCGGTGCGATGGGCGCGGCGTTCGTCGATCTTCGCCTTCACGAAATGCTGGAATTCGACGACCTCGCGCGCGCATTCCAGCTCGCGTTCCTTGGGGATCATCCGCCCGAGCCGGTCGACGAAGGCGTCGGACCAGCGCTTGACCTTGCCCAGATCGTCCTTTGTCATGCCGATCTGGCTGGCGATCATCGCGACGGGGAGCGGAATGCCGAAATCGCGGACGAAATCGGCTTCGCCTTTCGCCGCCATATTCTCGATCAGGTCGATCACGACGCCGCGCATATCCTCTTCGATCGCGGCGACGCGCTTCATCGAGAAGGCGAGATTGACGAGTTTGCGGAAGCGGGTGTGGGTTGGCGGGTCGGCGGTCAGCAGCGTGTCGACCTGCGGCCAGCCCTCGGCAAGGATCGCCGAGACGTCGCCATCCTCGGCCATCGCGCCCGACAGCGTGCCCTGGAAATTGTTCGAGAAGGTCTCGACGTCGCCCGTCGCTTGGCTGCACAATTCATAAGAGAGGACGAGGAACATGCCCGGCGACAATTGCACGACCGGGCTTTTGGGCATCCAGGCGCGATAATAGTCGAACGGGTCGGCAATGACCTGCGGTTCGAAAAAACTGCTTGCGGCGATATCGTTCACGCGCCTCTTCCCTCGATCTTCTCTTTATACGCGCAACTATATGCAGCGGCTCCGCCTGCGCGATGCACAATTTCGTTAGGCGCTAACGGGATTGGCGGCGACATGGGCGAGGGCGTTGGCGAGCAAGCGGCGGAGGTTCGAATCGGCATAGGCGGCAGGTCCGTCGCCGGGCTGAATGTAGACGAGGCGGCCAGCACCGACCGGCTTTTCCCATGCGATGATGTCGCTTTCGGGGCGATGGTCCCAGCCGGTATTGCTGAACATGGTGCCCGCGACCGCCTGTTCCGCCGAATAGAAATTGTCGCGGATGAACGCGTGATCGGCGCGGAGCAGGGGCTTGGCGGCGCCCCATGTCGGCGCGAGATAGAGTTCGTCGCAGAGCGGGAAGCGGGCAGGGAGACCTGCCGTTACTGGATGGTCGGGATCGAGGACGACTGCGTCGTAGCGCACGTCGTGGCGGTAGCCCGAGTCGAGATGCGCCTCGCCATACGCCTCGCCTGGGGCATAGAGGAAGCGCCCGCCCAGCATGTCGGCCCACTCGGGCCATTCGGCCCAACCGGCGATCGCGTGGTGCATCGCGACCGCCCCGCCGCCGCGCGCGAAATAGTCGGCGATCGCGCGGCGATATGTGAAGGAGGGCGGCCGCGTTGCCGCCTTGCCATCGCCGAAGCTGTAGCCCGGCATGTCGTAGAAGAGGATCGCATCGGCATGTTTCGTCGCGCCCTCGGCGACCGCGACTTCGGCCTCGGGATGGATCAGGTGCGTGACCGTCCAGCCGGCGAAGCTCGCGAGCAGGTCGGCGAAGGGGCCGGCTTCATAAGGATGGCCGCCCGACAGGACGAGAAGTCGGCGCGTCGCGCTCATACGATCTTGAGGATCATCTTGCCATGGTTGCTCCCCGCGAAGAGCCGCATGAAGGCGTCGAAGCTGTTCTCGATCCCTTCGTCGATGTGCTCGTCGGCGACTAGCCCGCCCTGCTGGAGCCAGGCCGCCATCTCGGCACCGCCTTCGGCGAAGCGCGCGATATAGTCGGCGACCAGCAGTCCGCGGATCGAGGCGCGGTGGACGATGAGTTGCCAGAGGTTGCGCGCACCGATCTTCTCCACGCTGTTATATTCGCTGATCAGCCCGCAAAGGCCGATGCGTGCGCCGTGGCGCAGATTGTTGAGGCCGGCGTCGAGGATGTCGCCGCCGACATTTTCGAAGATGATATCGACCCCGTCGGGGGCTTCGGCGCGGATCGCGGCGGTCAGGGCGGCGGGATCCTTGCCGCGATAGTCGATCGCGGCGTCGAAGCCGTAGCGATCGATCAGTTTTGCGCATTTATCGGGCCCGCCCGCGATGCCGATGACCTTGCTCGCGCCCTTGATCTTGGCGATCTGGCCGACGAGCGAGCCGACCGCGCCCGCCGCGCCGGTGACGAGCACGACGTCATCAGGCTTCGGTTCGCACACGTCGATATAGCCGAAATAGGCGGTCATCCCGACCGCGCCGAGCACCGAGAGATAGTTAGTCACCGACGGGACGAGCGACGCGTCGATCGGCTGGGTGAAGCCGCCGACGGTGCCGACCGAATAATCCTCGATCCCGTTCAGCCCCATCACCCATTGGCCGGGCGCAAAGCCTTCGGCCTTGCTCGCCTCGACGATGCCGATGGTCGAGGCGCGGACCGGCGTGCCGAGCGGGATCGGAGGCATATAGCTCGGCGCATCGTCCATCCAACCGCGGATCGCGGGGTCGAGCGAGGCATAATGGTTGCGGATCAGGAACTCGCCATCGGCGAGTTCGGGCGTGGGTTCGGTGACGAGGGAGAAATCCTCCTGCACGGGCTCGCCATTCGGACGACGGGTCAGCAGGAAGCGGCGGTTGTCAGGCATATGGGTTCCTTATGCGGGGACGATAGAGACCGGGATCGCGCTTTGCAGCGACTGGCCGGTGATGGGGTCGTAGTGGGCGCTCTCGCTGACGAGGCGATTGGTCGAGGCGCCATGCTCATGGACGCCGTCGGGGCCGATGTCGGGGCCGCCGAAGGCGTGCGCCATTGACACGACACCGGGGCGCATATTCTCCGCCGCGCGCGCGACCGCGACGACCTCGCCGACCGCCGAGCGGATGCGGACGGTGTCGCCGTCGGCGCAGGGGATAAGCGCGAGATCGTCGGGGTGGATGAAGGCGGGGTTTGTCGTGCGCTTGGCGCGCAGCGCAGGCAGATTCTGCCCTGTCGAGTTGAAGCGGTGGCGGCTGCGACGCGAGACCATGCGCCAGGGAAAGTCGGGGGTCGGCTGGTCGGCATCACCATAGGCGATGAGCTGGTCGGGCATCGCGCCAGCCGTCAGGTCGAAACGGCCGGGCGCGTCGGGATCGCCGGCTTCGACGACCGGATGGAGGTCGGCGTAGATCACCGCCTTGCCGTCGACGGTATCGGCGCGCACGACGCTCGGTGCGACCGAACAGCCCGCGACCATCAGGTCCAGAAACGCCTCCTTAGTGGGGCGCTTGTCCATCGGGCAGGCGCCGCCCGCGAGGGGCAGTCCGGTGCCGAGGCGGTGCGCGATTTCCCAGAGCATCTCCCATTCCTCGAGCAGCCCTTCGGGCGCTTCGACCATCGCCTCGGTATAGCGGGCGTAGGGGACTTCGTACCACCATTCGGACAGGTTGCTGATGTCCTCGCGTTCGAGGCACATCTTGGGCGCCAGGATATAGTCGGCGCGTTTCGCGGTCGCGGATTCGGCGTTGACGTCGACGCAGACGAGCAATTCGAGGCCATCGATGGCGCGCGTCATCTTGTCTTGGTCGGGGAAGGCGACCACGGGATTGCCGCCGATGACGATCAGCGCGCGGACCTGGCCTTCGCCCGGGGTCAGCATCTCGTCGGCGAGGACGTTGCACGGCATCTCCATGCCGAGATGCGTCAGCCCGCGGATGCGCGAGGCGGGGAAGCCCTCGCCATAGAGCGCCATCGGCGGCGCGACCTGTGCGCGGCGCGGGGTGACGGGGGTGAAGACGCGCGGGATCGAGCTCAGCTCGCCCTCGCGGCAGAAGCGCCCGCAGATAATGTTGAGCGACGAGACGAGATATTGGGTGAGCGTGCCGTTGCCCGCCATTTCGGGGCCGGTGCCGGTCGAGACGACGCCCTTGGTGCCGTTTGCGAACATTCGCGCCGCGGCGACGAGTTGGCTTTCGTCGACCCCCGCGCGCGCCGCGGCGACGTCGGGGGTGAAGCCCGCGACCGCGCGCTGCAACTCGTCGAGGCCGTCGACATAGCGCTGGACGAAGGCCTTGTCGTAGAGGCCCTCGGACAGGATGACGTTGACGATTCCGGCGAGCAGCGCGGGGTCTTCGCCGGGACGGACGGGCAAATGGATATGCGCCTGCTTCGCCACATCGCTTTCGCGCGGATCGGCGACGATCAGCTTGAGCCCGCCCTCGAGCGCATCGCGCAACCGCCGCGAGGGCGAGAAGGGGGGCAGGCCGCCCGGCGGGCCATAATGCGAGACGATCGGGTTGTTGCCGATGAAGAAGGCGACGTCGGCCTCGGCGAAGGTGTGCATCCCGCCCATCCAGCTACCGTAGCGCATCGTCGTATAGACTTTCGCCGGCTGGTCGAGCGTCACCGAGGTATAGATGTTGCGCGTGCCGAGCCCCTGCGCGAACGACATCGCGCTGCCGACCCCGGCGCTGTTCTGGAACGCATAGGTGCCGCCGTAGATCGCGACCGCGTGCGGACCGTGCTCGGCGATGATGGCCGACAGCTTCGCGCCGATCTCATCGAGCGCGCTGTCCATCGCAATGTCCTCGAACGCGCCGTCGACGTGCTTCTGCGACACCGTCAGCCGCTGCGGACCGTTGTGCGCCTCGGCAAGCTGGCGGCCCTTGATGCAGGTGTAACCGCCGAAGACGGGGTCGCTGGCGTCCCCCTGAACCTTGGTGACGCGGCCTTCGTCGACGGTGACGAGCATCGCGCAATTGGCATGGCAAAAACGGCAGAAACTGCGGCGGACCTCGGGCATCTTTTCTCTCCCTGATTACAACCTAGCCCGCGTCGCGGCCCAAGCGACTGGCACTTTTGGCGGTGGTTGCTCCGGCCGCGCGGGCGCAATTTCGCGCCAACAAAGGGGAGAGTATCGATGCCGACATCGCGCCAGTGGCTGCTGAACGGACATCCGCGCGGGCGCGGGATCGAGGATGGCGATTTCCGGCTCGTCGAGACCGATATCGGCGCGCCCGGCGAGGGCGAATTGCTGCTCAGGACGCTCTATCTCGGTTTCGATCCGGCACAGAAGGGCTGGATGGAAAATATCGCCGACTATGTCGCGCCGATGGCGATCGGCGACGTGATGCGCGGCAGCGGAATCAGTGAGGTTGTCGAAAGCAACCATCCGGGCTTCGCGGCGGGCGATCTGGTGATGGGGTCGACCGGCTGGACAGAATGGCATGTCTCGACCGGCGAAGGGCTGGTGAAGATCGACACGAAATTGCCGCCGACCGCGATGCTGTCGGTGCTCGGCACAACGGGCGTCACTGCCTATTGCGGGCTGTTCAAGGTCGGACGGCCGGTCGCGGGCGATACGGTGCTGGTGTCGGGCGCTGCGGGGGCGACGGGGTCGGTCGTCGGCCAGCTCGCCAAGATCGCCGGGTGCCGCGCGGTCGGCATCGCGGGCGGCGAGGACAAGTGCCGTTGGCTCGTCGAGGAGGCAGGTTATGACGCGGCCATCGACTACAAGGCGGACAATGTCCGGGGGCAGATCAGGGAACATTGCCCCGGCGGCGTGAACGTCATTTTCGACAATGTCGGCGGCAAGATCCTCAACGACATGCTCGGCGAGATCGCGACCGGCGCGCGCGTCGCAGTGTGCGGCGGGATCAGCCGTTACGAGATGGGGACGCTGCCCGCGGGGCCGCAAAATTATTTCAACCTGATCTTTCGCCGCGGCTCGATGGCGGGTTTCATCGTGCTCGACTGGGCGAGCGAGTTTCCCGAGATACGCAAACGGCTCGAGGGCTTCGTCCTCGATGGCCGGCTGAATTATCGCGAGGATGTGCAGCACGGGTTCGAAAATGCGCCCGAAACGCTGAAGCGCCTGTTCAGCGGTCAGAACCGCGGCAAGCAACTCTTGAAGCTCTGAAGGAGGTCGACATGGGCAGGCTGGCCGGCAAGCGCGCCGTCATCATCGGCGCGGCATCGACGGGCAATATGGCGCAGGTCACTGCGCGGCTGTTCGCGCGCGAGGGGGCGACAGTGATGGTTGCGGGGCGTAAACAGGAACCGCTCGAGGCGCTCGCGGCCGAGATCGGCGGCCACACCGCGTTCTGCGACATCACCGACAAGGCGTCGGTCTTCGCGCTCGCCGATACGGCAAAGGCGAAGATGGGCGGGGTTGATGTCGCGCTGAACGCCAGCGGCTGGGGGCTGCTCAAGCCGCTTCTCGACGTGACCGAGGAAGAGCTGGCCGCGATCGTCGCGCTGCAATTCACGGGCGTGCATCATTTCCTGCAGGCGTTCGTCGGCGCGATGCTGACGAACGAGCCGACCGGCGGGTCGATCATCCAGATATCCTCGGCAACAACGCGCTCGCCGATCAGCAATCATGCGGCGTATATCGGCACCAAGACGGGGTCGGAGGCGTTGATCCGCTGCGTCGCGAATGATTTCGGCGCCGCGGGGATTCGGGCGAACATCGTGTCGCCCGCGTTTACCGAGTCGCCGATGACCGAAGGGGCGTTTGCGACCCCCGGGCTCGTCGATGCCTTCCTGCCGCGCTATCCGCTCGGTCGGCTCAACACCTCGCAGGACGTGGCCAACGCGTGCCTGTGGCTCGCGAGCGACGAGGCTTTCGTCACCGGCGAAAATCTGCAGCCGAACGGTGGCTTGGCCTTGCGGGGGAATCCGCAGGAAGGCGACATCGCGGCGGCGGTCGGTGCCGCGATGGCGAAGTTGCAGGGCAACGGCTGATCACCCAAAACCCGTTTGCCCTGAGCTTGTCGAAGGGCCGTTCTTTCTTTCACCGCCGAAACGGAAGAGCGGTGCTTCGACAAGCTCAGCACGAATGGTTGAGGGGAGCGAGCGTTAACCGATCTGTCGCTCGCGGCCTTCCCAATAGGGCGCGCGCAGTTCGCGCCGCAAAATCTTCCCCGACGGATTGCGCGGGAGCGCCGGAATGAAGTCCACCGACTTCGGGCATTTATACCCCGCGATCCGCTCGCGCGCCCAGCCGATGATCTCGGCGGCGTCGGCACTCTGGCCTTCGCGCAGTACCACGCACGCCTTGACGGCTTCGCCCCATTTTTCGTCGGGGACGCCGACCACCGCGACATCGGCGACGGCGGGGTGGCCATAGATCGCATTCTCGACCTCGGCGGGATAGACATTCTCGCCGCCCGAGATGATCATGTCCTTCACCCGGTCGTGAAGGTAGAAATAGCCGTCTTCGTCGGTGTAGCCGGCGTCGCCGGTGCGCAGCCAGCCGTCGCCGTCGATCGTTTCCGCGGTCGCTTCGGGGCGGTTCCAATATTCGCGCATATTGGCCTGGGCGCGGATCGCGATCTCGCCGATTTCGCGCGGGGGCAGCGGGTTGCCGCTGCCGTCGATCACTTTCATCTCGACTCCGCGCAAAGGCTTGCCGACCGACCGCATCCGTTCATTGCCGGCGGGATCATGATCCTCGGGCGGCAGCGCGGCGATCGTGCCCGACGTCTCGGTCATACCGTACATCTGGACGAAGCCGCACTGGAATATGTCGATACACTGGCGCAGCAGGTCGAGCGGGATCGGCGAGGCGCCATAGGCGATGTGGCGAAGGCGCGAGAAATCGACTTCACGCGCGCGCGGCTGGTTGACGATGATCTGCATCGCCGCCGGAACCATGAAGATTTTCGAAATGCCATAGGCTTCGATCAGGTCGAGCACCCCGCCGGGATCGAACTCGCGCGTGATGACGCCGGTGGCGCCATTGGTCATCACGGTGATCCCGTATCCGGTGCCGCCGATGTGGAAGCAGGGCATCGCGACGAGGCCCACGTCGTCCGCGTCCCAGCGCTCCCAGTCGGCCTGCAACGCGGGATTGCGGTCGAGCTTCGAGCGCAGGACCGATCCGTTGGTCAGCACCGCGCCCTTGGGCTTGCCGGTGGTGCCCGAGGTGTACATCTGGATTACCGCGTCGCTTTCGCCGCGCGCGATGTGGGGGTCGGTGGCGGGAAAACTGTCGCGCCAGGCCTCGTAATCGCCCTCGACCGCGATGACATGGTCGACGCCCGGAAACGCATCGGGGTTCGCCGCGACGAGGTCGGTGAATTCGGGGCCGACGCACAGGATGCGCGCACCGCAATTGTCGATGATCCACGCGATCTCGGGCACGGCGAGCCGCCAGTTTACCGGCGTCATCACGCCGCCGGCCTTGGCGACCGCCATCACCAGCTCGAAATAAAGGTCGCTATTCTTGCCCAGATAGGCGACGCGGTCGTCGGGCCTCAGTCCTAATGAAATCAGCGCGTTGGCGGCGCGATTGCTGTTCGCATCGAAGTCGGCGTAGCGTGTCGCACGGCCCTCGAAATGAAAGAGGATCTTGTCGGGGCGTTCGTGCGCGTTCCGCCGCGCGACATCGGCCACGCGTTCAAATGCTGCGACCTTCACGGGTATTCCCTCCCTATGCTGTGCCGAGCGCCTGCCGATAGAGCATGGAGTCCGCCGCGTAGAAATTGCAATGGAAACCCGACGGCACGCGGAAAGGGACTTGCACAAGCGCGACCGGACCCGCCGCGATGTCGAGCGCGTCGAAGATCGCGAGTTCGCTCGTCGCGGCGCCGGCGCGGTGGACCAGGATCATTGCATAGCCGTCGCCTTCGCCCGCAGCGCCCATCTTCGGCGCGAAGATCAGTTCGCCGCACGCCGCCCCGTTGCCGAAGTGATAATAATCTTCCTTGCCGCTGACGGTGTCGAAGCGCAGCACGCCGTCCATGCCCTCGGCGCGGCCGTCGCGGCTGTTGAGGTTGATGTTCGCGAAGCTGTGGCGCGAGGCGCGCGTCATGAAGCGGTCGTCGGGACGCGGGAACTGGATGTCGCGGTCGTTGAGCGTCTCTTCGGTGATCCATGTCCCGTTGCCATTGGTGCCGGGGTCGATCGTCCAACGGCGCAGGCTCTGCTGCGTGTCGCCGTGCGTCTTCTTGACTCCCGTTTCGTCGGGGAAGAGCGCGGTGCCGTTGGCGGCGGCGACGTCGGCGACGATCTTGCCGTCCTGTTCCCACACATTGAGTTCGTGGAACATGTGGCGCGGTTCATAATCGAACCAGCGAAGGTCGCTCGCCGATCCCTCGCGCGGCATCACGCCGAATTTGGTCGGGCGGCCGTTTACCCACGCGGTCATCGGTCCGCCCTTCATGAACCGGCCGAGGTCGGCGTCGATCGGGATGACGGGGAAGACGACCCAATTCTCGGTCAGGAAGAATGTGTGCATCAGCGCGTTGTGCGGCATGTCGATGATCTCGGCCTTGCGCACGCTGCCGTCGGCGGCGATCACGTCGTAGCGCAATTGCGGCGCGCCCATCGGGCCGTTGATCGCCATGCCGATGTTGACGAGCTCGCCGGTATAATGGTCGATCTTGGGGTGGGCCGAGAAGGTCGTGGTGATCGTCCCGCCATAATGTTCCTCGCCCAGCGTTTCGAGCGTGCGCGGGTCGAGCTCGACCGCCGGCGCCCCCTCCATCAATGCGAGCAATTTGCCGCCATGGACGATGATGTTGGTGTTGGCGGTGTTGTAGCGCTTGCCCTGCACCGAGGGGTCGGCGGTCATCGGGTTGCCGAACATGCCGAACAGGCGCCGGCCCGCCGCCTTCTCCATCTCGAACTTCTCGGTCCGCACCCAGCGGTTGAGCATCGAAGCGCGGCCGTCGGCGATGTGAAAGGCATAGACCATGCCGTCGCCGTCGAACCAGTGATATTCGCCCTCGCGCGTCGGGTAGAGCGGCTCGGGCCCGTTGCGATAGAAGACACCGACGAGGTCGGCGGGGATTTGGCCCTCGACGATCAGGTCAGGCGCGGTGCCTTCGAAGCGCACCGGCTGGTGATGCCCCGACAAATAGGGGTGGTCGAAAAAGACCTGGGTCATTCTGGTCCCTCTGCTTGTCGCAACATTTCGTCAAACAAGGGGCGGTGCAATGCGCCGCCCCTTGTGCTCTTCGGGTCCCCCTTTACGCTCCCGCCGTGCCCGTGGCGGGAGCGCTGACCGTCAGAATTTGAAGCCCAGCTCCACGCCATAGGTGCGCGGCTGGATCGCCGCGCCGAACGTGAAGAGGCCGGCCACCGGCAGGGTCGACGACAGACCCTTGTGGTTGGTGAGGTTGCGCCCGAACAGTGCCAGGCTGACTTCGCGCCCTTCGCCGAGGAAGTGCGTGTAGCCAAGCTGCGCCGACAGATTTTCGCGATCCTCGGTGAAGCAGCGGTTGTCGTTGACGACATTGCCGGGGATCACCGGCCGGTTCGGCGCGATGCAGGTCACATATTTGCTCTGGTAGCGCAGCAGCGTCGAAGCATCGATGCGGCCCGAACCCAGTTCCTTGCTGTAGTTGAGCCCCGCAGACCATTGATATTTGGGCGCGCGGCGCAGCGTCAGCGTGGACACATCGTCGGGAACGCCATCGGCGGCGCTGCCCGGGGTCAGGCCGACGATGTCGTTGAAGAAGCGGTTATATTGCGCGTCGGTGTAGCTGAACGAGGCGTTGAAGCTGAATTCCTCGGACATCTGCGCGATGATTTCGGCCTCGAAGCCCTTGATGTCGGCCGACGATGCGTTGCGGACCACCGTTTCCTGCGGGCTCGACGAACCCGGGGGCGACGGCTGCACCACCTCTTCCTGCTTGTTGTTATATTTGGTGTAATAGAAAGCGAGGTTGGTGCGCAGCGTGCGATCGAGCCAGTCGGCCTTCAACCCGACTTCATAAGCGTCAACCGTTTCGGGCTGGTACGGCCCGAGCGAGGTCGGCGACGCGGCGCGGCCGTTGAAACCACCTGAGCGGAAGCCGCGCGAGAAGGAGGCGTAGACCATCTTCCCCGGTTCGATCGTATATTCGGCGTTGGCGCGCCAGGTGAACTTGCCGAAGCTGTCGCTGCCCGTGCAGTTGGTTGCGGGCGAATAGACCGGCAGGACGACGCCTGGCGCGGGGCTGAAAGTGCCCGTTACCGCGACGCATGACTGGCCGTCGAAGGTCGGCTGCGTGATCCGGACAAGCGCGCCGATCCGGCCGTAGTTGTTGAAGATCGACTTTTTGTCGTCGGTGTAGCGCGCGCCGAGCGAAATCTTGAACTGATCCGACAGGTTGATCTGCGCGTCGGCAAAGCCTGCATAGGACCGCGCGTCATGCTCGACATATTGGCGCAGGACCGCCGTCGATCCCTGGCCGAGCACGATGCCGAAGTTGGTCGACTGGTCGAGCGTGTAGCTGCTGTCGAAATAATAGCCACCGACGAGCAGGTTGACCATGTCGAAATCGGCGAGCAGGCGGACTTCCTGGCTGAACTGGTCATATTTCTGGTCGCGCTTGGTCTCGAAGAAATTGACCGAGCTGGCGTCGAAATCCTGCGTCACCGATTCCTTGTTCTTGATATAGCCGGTGACCGACGACAGCGTCAGATTGTCGCTGAGTTCGATGTCGATATTGCCGGTGATGCTGTCGACGTTGTTGCGCACCGGCGTGTCGATGCTGCTGTAAGTCGTGTAGAGGCCGCGGTGCGGCTGGGTCGAGCGGTTGCACTGCGCGACCGGCGAGAAGCCGGGGGCTCCGGGCGCCGCGCAGATGACGTCGCGGCCGGTTTCCGACAGCGGTGCGACGATCGTCTCGCCGCGCTCGCGGCTGTGCTGATAGGTGATCTGGGCGGTGATCGCGTCGCTCGGCGTGATCAGCGCGGTAACGCCGCCGGTCAGCGTTTCATAGGCGCCTTCGCGCTTGTTCTTGGTGACGTTGAAATAATAGCCGTCGGTCTTGTCATAATAGCCGAAGGCCTTGAGCGCGATAAAACCGCCGAGAGTGCCGGTGTTGACGACCAGACGGCCGCGCTTGGTGTCGAAATTGCTGTAGGCGAACTGGCCGCGCACGCCGAAATCGTCGGTCGGCTTGGTGCGCGTCACGTTGATGACGCCGCCGATCGTGTTGCGGCCGAACAAGGTACCCTGCGGGCCGCGCAGCACTTCGAGCCGTTCGAGGTCGAAGCTGTCGAGCAATTGGCCGGTGTTGGTGCCGATGAAAACGCCGTCGACGACGACCCCGACCGCAGGGTCGAAGCTCTTTTCGATATCCTCGAAGCTGATGCCGCGGATCGAGATGGCGGCGGCGCTGGGGCCCGCGCCGACCGAGTCGACGACGAGGCTGGGGACGCGGCCGGCAATGTCGCGGATGTCGTCGATGGTCGCCGACTCCAGCGCGGTCTGGTCGAGCGCGGTGACCGCGATCGGGATCGACTGGACGCTCTCCTCGCGCTTCTGCGCGGTGACGACGATTTCGCGGAGCGCGCCGCTGTTTTCGTCTTCGACCGGGGCCTCCTGTGCGAAGGCCGGCGTGGCAATGGCTAATGCGACAAGCGACACGGTCGCGTAGACGGCGGGCAGCATTCGGGCATGCGTGGTCATCGTCAATCCTCCCTCTCGCGCCGACGCATAGGCTCGCCGGTCACGTTAAGGGGAAGGTCTGCTCAATGGCGATTTTGAACAATCATCAAAAATATCAGGCGTGTCGTAACGGCGGAAAAGCCCTTGAATCCGCGAGATTCTATTGCCGTTGCGTGGCGCCGCCATCGACGAACAGGCCATGTCCGGACATGAAACGCGCATCGTCGCTGGCGAGGAAGGCGGCGACGTCGGCGATATCTTCGGGCTCGCCGAGCCGGCCGAGCGATGCCTTGTCGATCCAGCGCTGCCGGAACTCGGGCATCGCCGAAAAGGCAGGGGCCGTCATCGGCGTGGCGATGGCACCAGGCTGGATACAATTGACGGTGATGCCATAAGCGCCGACCTCGGCCGCGACCGATTTGGTCATCCCCAAGACCGCGTGCTTCGACGCGCTATAGGCGGCCATGCCGGCTTCGCCGAAGCTCGACATCACCGACCCGATCAGGATGATCCGGCCGTGCGGCGAGGCTTTGAGCAAAGGCAGTGCATCGCGCATCAGCCGGAACACCGCGGTGACGTTGACCGCCATCATCTGATCGAAGAATTCGTCGCTCGCGCCGTCGAGCATCTGCATGCCGGTGATGCCGGCGCAGGCGACGACGATGTCGAGCTTACCCAGCCGTGCTTCGGCTTCCGCAACAAGTGTCGCATTGATCCCCGGCTCGGTCACGTCGGCGAGAATGTCGACATCGCCGGCGCGGTCGGTGGTGAGGACGCGCGCGCCGTCGGCCGCCAGCCGCCTCGCGGTGGCGAGCCCTATGCCCGATCCGGCGCCCGTGACGAGCGCAGCGCGGCCATCGAGGCGACCGGCGGTCACAGAGAACTGCCGCCGTCGACCCGGAACTCGGCCCCGGTCGCGAAGGAGGACTCGTCGGATGCGAGATACAATACGATAGACGAAACCTCTTCGGGCCTGCCGAGCCTGCCGACGGGATGCGTCGCGACGAAACCGGCGTAGAGCGCTTCGGGGTCGTCGACCTGCGCCATCACCTTGTCGATCATCGCGGTGTGGATCGCACCCGGATGCACCGAGTTACAGCGGATACCATATCCTTTTGCCGCATAATGCAGCGCGACCGACTTGGTGAGGTGGGTGACCGCCGCCTTGGCCGCATTATAGCCGGCGAGGTCGGCCTGCGCGCGGACGCCGCACATCGACGACATGTTGATCACCGAACCGCCATGGTCCTTCATCTTCGGAATGACATGCTTGCAGCCCAGGAACACCCCGTCGACATCGATGGCAAATTCGTGGCGAAACGCGGCGAGCGTCAGGTCCTCGATCGACCCCATGGTGGTGATGCCGGCATTGTTGACGAGGATGTCGATCCGGTCGCAGGTGCCGAGAGCGGCGAGCCAGTCCTCTTCGTTCGACACGTCGAGCTTTACGAAGCGCTGGCCGAGTTCGGCGGCGAGCGCTTCGCCCGCCGCGACGTCGATGTCGGCGATGACGACGCTGGCGCCTTCGGCAACGAAGCGGCGGACGATGTCGAGTCCCAGTCCCCCCGCGCCGCCGGTGACGAACGCGATCTTGCCCGCGATGCGGCCTTGCCCTGCCATCCTGACCTCCCTCTTTTGTTGTGGCACTATCATGCCGGTGACGGGGCGAGGGCACTAGTTATTGCGCTAGGTGCGGCGGACGCGCTGTCGGTTCCACATCGTGCCGGGACAGGAGAGGCGGCGTGACGGAGAACTGGGACTATATCGTCGTGGGAGCAGGTTCGGCGGGTTGCGTCGTCGCCGAGCAATTGAGCGCTGATCCGCAGATCCGCGTGTTGCTGCTCGAAGCGGGCGGTCGTAACGACAGCCGCTGGGTCGCCATCCCGAAAGGGGTCGCGAAGCTCGTCACCAATCCCGACCATATCTGGGCCTATGGCGTCTCGCAGCCGCGCGGCGACGGTGCGGCGCCGAGCGAGGTGTGGATCCGCGGCAAGGGACTGGGCGGATCTTCGGCGGTCAACGGCATGATCTGGAGCCGTGGCGAGCCCGCCGATTATGACGAATGGGAAAGGCTCGGTTGCACCGGCTGGAACGGAGATGCGATGACCGACGCGTTTCGCAGCCTTGAGGATCATGGCCTCGGTGCAAGCGCGATGCGCGGGGAGGGCGGGCCGGTCGGAGTTGCGCCCAAGATCCATACCTATCCGCTCGCCGAAACGATGGTGCAGGCGGGGGTCGAAATGGGTCTGAAGCCCGTCGACGACCTCAACGGATCGACGTCCGATCGCGTGGGTTTCTATTCGCACAATGTCCGGCGCGGGCGCCGGGAGAGTGCGGCGACGACCTTCCTCGCGCGGGCGAAGAAACGGCCGAACCTGCGGGTCATCACGCATGTAATGACCGAGCGGCTGGTTATCGAGAATGGCGTCACGACGGGGGTCGAGGCGAAAGTCGCGGGACAGCCGCAGCGCTTCGATTGTCGCGGCGAGGTCATCCTCTGCGGCGGGACGCTCGAAAGTCCGCTGCTACTCCAGCGCTCGGGCATCGGGCCCGCCGATGTGCTCCGCGCGGCCGGGATCGAACCCGTGATCGACGCCCCCGACGTCGGCGGGCGGCTGCGCGAGCATCTCGGCTTTTCGATGCCGCACCGGCTGTCGCGCGATGTCGGCAGCAACCGCAGCTTCTTCGGCGTCGGGCTGATGCGCGCGATGGCGCAATATTTGCTGACGCGCGGCGGGATCATGGCGACGGGGCCGTTCGAGGTCGGCGCCTTCCTCAACCTCACAAGCCGCGATCTGCGCCCGGATTTGCAGCTCTACCTCGGCGGCTATACCTTCGCGCTGGGCGACGAAAAGCATCCGGTGCCGCTGAACAGCATCGACCGCAAGCCGGGCATGACCATCTATGGTCAACTCCTCCGCCTGACGAGCGAGGGGAGCATCCACATTACAGGTCCGAGCAGCGGCGCGCCGGCCGACATCAAACCCAACTGGCTGTCGACGCGCGAGGACGAGCGCACCGCCATCGCTGCTGTCCACGCGATGCGCCGCTATATGGCGCAGCCCGCGCTTGTCGGGCTGGTAGAGCGCGAACTGCTTCCCGGTGCGGCGGTGCAGAGCGACGCCGAAATCCTCGCCGCGTTCCGCCGCCTTGCGACCTGCGGGCTGCACGGGGTGGGGACCTGCCGGATGGGCAGCGACAATCGTGCGGTCACCGATGCGCGTCTGCGGGTCAACGGCGTCGGCGGCCTACGCGTCGTCGATTGCTCGGTGATGCCGTCCCCGGTGACGGGCAACACCAACGCCCCCGCGATGGCGCTGGCGCTACGCGCGGCGGGGTTGATCCGCGAGGACCGGCGGCGGTTGCGGGCGGTGGCCTAGCCCGCCTCGCGCTCCTTGATCCAGCCGATCCCGCGGCGCAGCAGGTCGTAAAAGACCGGAAGGTCCCAGGCGCAACGGTCGACCGTCGGCCACCAGTCCAACATCGGTTGCAGGTCATAATGGCCGCGACAATGGCCGAGCGTGAGGTACAGCACTGCGCCCGCGCCATGGCGCTTGATGTAGAAGACCGGATAGGTGCCGGGCGCATCTGCGGCCTCGACGAAGCCGGTGCCGGGACCGGTGCATTCGGTGTCGAGCAGGACGTGCAGGTCGCCATGCGTTTCGAGATGATAGAGCTCGTCGGTGGTCTCGAACGGCTCGATACCGCGGGTGAGCTGATGGTCCGGATCGACGACGCGTACCGTATAGGGCTCGATCGCCGGGTGCGTGATGAACTGCGAACCCAACAGGTCCATCATCAGCGGGGCCCAGCGGGGCGCTTCCCACAGGCCGGTGTCGAGTAGACGCAGAATCGAATTGGTGCCGTGGAGTGCGTACCAGCGGCCGCCCTTCGCCAGCCAGTCGCGCAGCGCCTCCTGCGCCGGCAGTGAGGGTGTGACGTCGCAGGTGTAGGTGATGAGGATGTCGGCGGCGGCGATCGCGTCGATATTGTCGTAATTCTCGAACACCCGCGTGCGCACGCGCTCGTCCTCGGCGAGCAGCTTCAATAGCTCGAGCCGCGCGAAATCCATGTCGTGCCACACGCCGCCGCAGATCAGCACGCAGTTGATGCGGGGCGGATGCTCGCTGTCGCTCATCGTCGGTCCTCTCCTCTATTGTGGTGCCATCATGCGGGGGCGCTCCCGCCGCGTCACCTTGCTCAAATGATAGGTTCCCCATGGCAACGAAGCTGGCAAGAGGGCAGGTGAGAGGAGAGGCGCGATGCAGCAACGACTGCGAGGCAAGGTCGCTTTGGTGACCGGCGGGACGAGCGGGATCGGCGCCGCGACGGTGGCACGGTTGGTCGGTGAGGGCGCGAAGGTCGTCTTCACCGGCTCAAACGCCGAGGCCGCCGCGAGGGTCGCGGCTGAAACCGGCGCCGTCTTTCGCACCCACCGCGTCGAGGATGCCGCCGCTTGGCCCGCGCTGATCGCTGAGATCGAAGCCGAACATGGCCGGCTCGACATCGCCTTTGCCAATGCCGGGACCGAGGCGGGCGACGCCAGCGTCGAGGATATCGGCATCGACGCCTGGAACCATATCGTCGGGGTGAACCAGACCGGGGTGATGCTGACCGTCCAGCATGCGATCCGTGCGATGGCGAAAAACCCGCAAGGCCCCGCCGGGTCGATCATCGTCAATTCGTCGATGAACGCGCACCGCGCGATGGGCAATTATGCCGCCTATTCGGTGACCAAGGCAGCGGTGGTCGCGCTCGTCAAATCGGCGGCGATCCACTGCGCGGGCAAGGGGTATAAGATCCGCGTCAACGCGGTCCTGCCCGGCGTGGTCGAAACCGACATGATCCGCGGTGTCATCGATCGTGCCCCCGATCCCGCCGCCGCGCGCGCGGCGTTCGAGGGGATGGCGCCGATGAAACGCATGGCGCAGCTCGATGAGGTGAGCGCGCTGGTCGCCTTCCTCGCCAGCGACGAAGCGGCGTTCATTTCGGGCGCCGATTATGTGATCGACGGCGCGACCACCGCCGGCATGATGGGCGTCTAGCGACCTTAGCTCCGCTCGACCCGGTACAGGCCGCGATGCTCGCGCGGTTCGCTGCGTTCATATTGCGGCGGCACCGCGATCGTCGCGCCGAGCGCCGCGGCGGCGTGCCAGGGCCAGCGCGGGTCGTAGAGGGCCGCGCGTGCGATCGCGACCGCATCGGCATCGCCATTTGCAATGATCGCTTCGGCCTGCGCCGCATCGGTGATCAGGCCGACCGCGATGACCGGCATCGAGACCGCTTCCTTCACCTGCCGCGCCAGCGGGACCTGATAGCCGGGTGAGAGCGCAATCTGCTGCGCCGCGTGCAGGCCGCCGCTCGACACGTTGATGCCAGCACAGCCACGCGCCTCGAGTGCCCGGGCGAATGCGATTGTTTCCTCGATCGTCCAGCCGCCATCGACCCAATCGGTTCCCGATACGCGGACGGTGACGGGTCCGGCGAAGGCCGCACACACCGAATCGAAGACCTCGAGCGGGAAGCGCATCCGGTTTTCCATGCTGCCGCCATAGGCATCGTCGCGGCGGTTCGACAGCGGCGACAGGAATTGGTGGAGCAGATAGCCGTGCGCCGCGTGCAGCTGGACCGCGTCGATGCCCAGACGTGCGGAGCGGGCGGCGGCGTCGGTGAAGGCGGTGAGAATGCGGTCGAGCCCGGCCCCGTCGAGCGCCGTCGGCGGGTTTTCGCTGTCGAGGAACGGGATCGCCGACGGCGCGACCGTCTGCCACCCGTTTGCGGCATCAGGGGCGATCTGGCCGCCGCCGTCCCAAGGCTTCGCCGTGCTCGCCTTGCGGCCGGCGTGCGCGAGTTGGATCGCGATCGGCATGTCCGAAAAGGGCCTGATCGCCGTCAGCACGCGCGCCATCGCAGCCTCGGTCGCGTCGTCGTAAAGCCCGACATCGGCGTAGGAAATGCGGCCTTCGGGTAACACCGCCGTCGCCTCGATCGTCAGCGCACCGGCGCCCGAGATCGCAAGCTGGCCGAGGTGCATCAGGTGCCAGTCGGTCATCCGCCCGTCCTCGGCCGAATATTGGCACATGGGCGCGATGACGATACGGTTGGCGAAAGACAATGGGCCTATCGCGATCGGATCGAACAGTCTGGCCATTATCTTGTCTCCTGCAACCGGGCGGTCGATACCCCCGATGCAGCCGTTCCCGCAATTCGGGAGGCGCGGCAACTGATCAATCGCATAGCCGGGCAGAGGCGCGCCGACGATCAGGGTTCGAGCATGCCCAAGATCGCGACGAGCGCGAGGATGGAGGCTGCGGCAAGACCTTCGACCATAAGACTGCGGCGGATTGCGCGGGCCGATGCGTCACCTGCCGTTGCGGCGAGGGCGGGGGTCAGCCGCCATCGATTGAGCGCGGCCAGACCAAGCATCAGGGCGAACAGGACCAGCTTGGCAATCAGCAAGGTGCCGTAGGGAGTGGCGAGCACCCGTCCGGTCTGCGCGATGCCGACGATCATCTCCACGTTGACCAGACCAGTTGCGGCGATGACGGTCACGCATATTGTCCCTATGGGCGCGAAATGGTCGAGGCTTCGCGCCGCCAGCGCCAACCTCGTCTGCCGCCCGTTATCGGCGGTCGGGCGCAGGAGAATGAGAAACGCCGCAATGGCGCCGATCCAGACGCCCGCCGCAATCAGGTGCAGAGCGTCGGACAGGCGGTGGATCGTCCCCGCCAAGCCCTCTCCCGCGGCGGCGTGGCCCGACCAGACGAGGCTCGCGAGCGCGATGGCGCTGGCGACCGACAGCCCGATCGCGGCTGCGAAGGGATATCGATCACGCTGGATGGCCACAACCGTCGCGAGCGCGAGCACCAGCATCCGGACAATCCATGCCCTGCCCACCTCGGTTTCGACGGCCATGAAAAGGAGCATGGAGGCATCGAGGTCGCCGATTGCGATCCCCTGCATTGTTGCGGTGAGCGCGAGCATACCTGCAAGGGAAATGAGCAGTCCGGCGCCGCACAGCCATGGTTGCACGGCTGCCAGCTTGGCGGCGATGCGCGCCTCGTCGGGGTCGGCGCGCCGTAGCGCGTAGAGCGGAAAGGCAGCCAGCCCCATCATGAGCATCAGGTCGGCGAAAAGCACGAACCTGAAACCCATGATGAACGCGTCGGCCATCGGCTTATTTCACGGTGAAGCTGAATTCGCTGCTCATGCGGTGGGTGTCGGCGCCCGAGGCCGACCATTTGACCTTGTAGCTGCCGGGGACGAGCGCGCGCTTGGGAGTGAGCGTCATCGACTTGCCGTCCTTGCCCATCGCAGAGCCGATGGCGATCTTCATGGGTGGATGGTCGGCCATGCCCGGCATCCCGGTCATCACCAGTTCGGCCCTGGCGGTCGAAGCGATCAGCTTTTCGCTGAATTTCAGTTGGATCGACGCGACCCTGGCGACCTTGGCATTGGCGGCGGGGGTGGAGGCGACGAGCTTCGCGTGCGCGAGCGCGGCGGCCGGCGACAACGCGAGCATGGCGGCGGCGACCGCAGCGAAAGGGGAGAGGGCAAGCTTGATCATAAAGGGCTCCAATCGGATGTTCGTGCTGCTAATACGTATGACGATGCCATGGCCCTTGCGAAAATCGGTGTGCGGCATCGGGAGAGGATGAGGGGTCGCGCGAGCCCGCGCGTATGGCTTCCTGAAAGGACCGGAGAGACGGCGATGGACGAAGAGTTTCGGAAATTGAAAGCGGCGGCGCTGCCATCGACGCTCGATGCGCTCGACGAGCGCGTCCTTGCTGACCTTGCCGCCCGCACGTCGGAAGCGTCGGCCACCCGCCGCATGATGATGGTCGCTGCGCTCTTTTCGCTCGGCGGCGGGATGGTTGCCGGCAGCGTCTTTGTGCCGCGGGCGGTTGCGGCAAGTCCGTTGACGCCGCTGATCCCGGAAAGCCCGCTGGCGCCTTCGACCTTGCTGGACGCCCGCTGATGACCGCAGTGCGCCGGGTGGCGATCCTTGGCTTCATCGCCTTCGTGGCGGCGTTTGCGGGCGTTTTCGTGGGACGGCTGCTCGTCGATGCGCCGAAACAGAGCGAGACCGAGTTGCACGCGTTGCTGCACCGCGAACTGACGCTGTCGGACGATCAGGAAAAACGCCTTCACGCAATCGAGGCACGCTTCTCTGGCCGTCGCGAAGCGCTCGAACTCGAAATGCGGGCATCGAACATCCGCTTGGCGCAGGCGATCGAGGCAGAGCATGGCTATGGCCCCCGCGTCACCAAGGCGATCGACGAGACGCATGAGGTCATGGGCGAATTGCAAAAGGAAACGCTGCGCCATCTGTTCGCGATGCGCAGCGTCCTCGATGCCGAGCAGGCGGCGATGTTCGACAAGCATGTGGTCAAGGCGCTGACCGCCGATGCGAGGTGACGGTCGACCTTTCGCGATGTAGCGACCGCGAACTCGCGGCGCTCGCCCTTGCAGGTCGGCAGGACGCGTATCGTGAGTTTCTGACGCGCTACAAGGCGCCGATCTTCCGGCTGATCCGCAGCAATATCGGCGACGAAGGCGAAGCAATGGACTTGACGCAGGAAAGCTTCGTCGCCGGATTCGCCGCGCTTGCGCGCTATGACGGCGAACGGCCGTTCCGCGTCTGGATGTCGCGCATCGCGCTCAACAAATGTCGCGACTGGGCGCGCCGCCGCGCCGTCCGCGCCTTCTTCACCCGTGCGTTGCCGCTCGAGACGGCCTATGACGTCGCGGGCGATCGTCCGGCGATCGACGTCGAGGCGAGCGACCGGGCCGAGCTGGCACGGGTGCAGAAGGCGATCGTCGATCTTCCGGCCAATCTGCGCGAGGTCCTCGTGCTGCGCGGGGTCGAGGAATTCAGCCAAGCGGAAGCCGCCGAGATGCTGGGCGTTAGCGAAAAGGCCGTCGAAACCCGCCTATACCGCGCACGCGCCAGGTTGCGCGCGATGCTCGGTGAATGAGGGGCGCCGTCGTTTGGTGCGTATGGACCAGAGATTTAGCAGGAAGATATGAGAAATATGCAGATCGATCGGCGGCGTTTCATCGGCGGAGCGGCAACAGGCGGGGCCGCGGCCGCACTCGCTGCCTGGTTTCCGGCCTGGGCACAGCCGGTATCCGCGGGTCTGAAGGCCCAACTGCCGACCGTGTCGGGCGAAGATATCACGCTGCGCATCGCGCGGCAGACGATGCGCGTCGATGGCAAGGTCAGCCGCGCGATCGGCATCAACGGCACGGTTCCGGGGCCGTTGGTCCGCCTGAAGGAAGGCCAGCAGGCGCGGCTTACCGTGGTCAACGACCTCGACGAGGAAAGTTCGATCCACTGGCACGGTCTGATCCTGCCCTTTCACATGGACGGCGTCCCCGGCGTCAGCTTTCCGGGAATCAAGGCGCGTTCGACCTTCGTCTACGAATTTCCGGTCCTGCAGGCGGGGACCTATTGGTACCACAGCCATTCGGGGCTGCAGGAGCAGCTGGGCCATTATGGCCCGATCGTCATCGACCCGAAGGACGTCGACCCCATCGGTTATGACCGTGAGCATGTGATCGTGCTGTCGGACCATAGTCAGCTCTCGCCCGAGGCGATTTTTCGCAAGCTCAAGGTCAACCCGGGTCATTTCAACATGCAGCGCCAGACGCTCGGCGGGCTGCTCGCGGGCGAGGACCAGCCGCTCAAGGATCGCATCGAATGGGGCGCGATGCGAATGGACCCGACCGACGTCGCGGACGTCAACGGATCGACCTATACCTTCCTTATCAACGGCCACGGCCCGCGCGACAATTGGACCGCACTGTTTGGACCCGGCGAGCGCGTGCGGCTGCGCATCATCAACGCCTCGGCGATGTCGATCTTCAACGTCCGTATTCCGGGACTCGGCATGACGATCGTCCAGGCTGACGGGTTGAACGTCGTGCCGTTGCCGGTCGACGAGTTCCAGATCGGCGTCGCCGAAACCTATGACGTGATCGTGACCCCCGCTGCCGACCAAGCCTATAGTTTCATCGCCGAGGCCAACGACCGCTCGGGCATGGCACGCGCGACGCTGGCGCCACGTGCGGGCATGGTCGCTGCGGTACCGGCGCTCCGCAAGCGCCCGCTCGCGACGATGAAGGATATGGGCATGGGCGCGATGGACGGCGGCGCCGGCGGGGGCGACGCGGCATGCGCGCCGGAACATGCCGCGATGGGACATTGCCCGCCCGCCGATGCCGCGCCAGCCGGGGAGAATGCGGCGATGGGCGATGCGACGGGCGGGATGCAGCACAGCATGCGCGACTTTTCGGTCGCACCGCAGGTCAAGCGCGACCCGAGCGTCCAGACGATCTCGCCGATGCCGATCGATCGCATGGGTGAGCCGGGGCAGGGCCTGGGGGATGTGGGGCACAAGGTGCTGACGTACCGCGATCTCGTCGCGCTTGACCGCAATCCGGACGTGCGCGCGCCAAGCCGCTCGCTTGATATCCACCTGACGGGCAACATGGAACGCTTCATGTGGTCGTTCGATGGCGTGAAGATGTCCGACCACCACGAACCGATCCCGTTCATCGAGGGCGAGCGCGTGCGCGTAAACCTGATCAACGATTCGATGATGGTCCACCCGATCCACCTGCACGGCCATTTCTTCGAACTGGTGACGGGCAAGGGCGACCGCGCCCCGCGCAAGCATACGGTGATCGTGCAGCCGGGCGGCATCGCGACCTTCGATTTCACCGCCGACGCGCTCGGCGACTGGGCCTTTCATTGCCACCTTCTCTATCACATGCACGCCGGGATGATGCGCGTCGTCAGCGTTCGCCCGAGAGGAGAGGCAGCATGACGCGCGCCGCGCTGCTGCTCGCCGGGCTTTCGGCTCTGGCTTTTGCCGTACCCGCTGCGGCCCAGTCGGGGCATGCCGGGCATGGTGGAAGCGATTCCGCGCCGATGTCGATGCCCGAGAAGCCGACGTCCTCAGGGGCTGGCGACCAGGGGCAGATGTCGATGCCGGGCGATGCGACCTGCGCGCCCGAGCATGCGGCGATGGGGCATTGCACGCTCGCCGAAGCGCCATCCGCGCCTGCCGACACGCCGACCGACCCCGCTTGTCCGCCCGAACATGCCGCGATGGGCCATTGTATCCCCACCGTCGCGCCGCCCGCGGCGCCCATGCCCTCGGGCGCGGTGGGGACCGACCTGCCCGCCGGCGATGCGCCCGCGCCGCCGCCGCCGGGCGACTGGTACGCCGACCGCCTCTATCCGAAAGCCGAGATGGAGCATTCGCGCCACGCGATGATGCTCGAAAATGGCGCACAGACGACGGCTTTCCTGAGCTTCAACCTTGCCGAATATCAGGCGCGCAAGGGCCGCGATGGCTATCGATGGGAAGCCGAGGGCTGGTACGGCGGTGACATCAACCGCTTAACGGTGAAGAGCGAAGGCGAAGGCGATTTCGGCGAGGCGATCGAAAGCGTCGAAACGCAATTGCTCTACAGCCGCGCGATCGACGCATATTTCAACCTGCAGGCGGGTATCCGTCAGGATCTGGGGCATGGCCCCGACCGGACCTATGCAACGATCGGGCTCGAAGGCCTCGCACCCTATTGGTTCGAGGTCGAGGGTGCGCTCTTTCTGTCGAACAAGGGCGATGTCAGCGCCCGGATCGAGGGTTACTACGACCAGCGCGTCACGCAAAAGCTGATCCTGCAGCCTATGGCGGAGTTCAATATCGCGGCGCAGGACGTGTCCGAGCGCGGCATCGGCTCGGGCCTCTCCGACATGGAACTCGGCCTTCGCCTCCGATACGAAATCGTCAGGGAGTTCGCGCCCTATATCGGGGTCGAGTGGGCCCGGAAATTCGGCGACACCGCCCGCTTCGCGCGCGCCGAAGGCGAGGGGGCGAGCGGCGTCAGCTTTGTGATGGGCTTGAAGACCTGGTTCTAGCAATATGATCGCAGCCAAGAGTTTCGGCGGCCGCGTCTCGATAGCCGAGGCGCGGCCGTTTTGATTCGGTGCGACTCATACCCCGGTGCGGAGAGCGTGCAGCCGGAGCCTGCGCGTCACACCGGGCCGTCTCCGCAAGAAAATTTCAAAAGTTCCATTTTGCGCGGAAAATTCGGCCCGGAATGAGGGGTAACGCATTTCGATGCGTATCTAATACGGCAATGCACCTGGAAAAACTTCATTTAAACTATTGAAAAAACACATAATTTTCTGTTGACCTGTATATACAATCGATGTTCTCTGACGCGGTACAAAGCCAATAGGGGGTTTCGCCATGACGATCAGGACAACATTGCTGGCGGGCGTCGCCGCCATCGCCAGCCTCGCCACACCAGCCTTTGCCCAGACCGAAAGCGCGCCCGAACCCGGTGCTGAAGGCGGCGGGTCGGGCAGCGACATTGTCGTGACGGGATCGCGCATTCGCCGCCAGGATCTCGCTGGCGTCGGCCCTGCGACGGTCGTAACGGCGGAGCAGATCGAAAATACCGGCATCGTGAACATCGAAACGGTGCTCCAGCGCCTGCCCGCCAACGCGGGCTTCGCGGGCAACCAGACCTCGGCCTATTGGACGGGTAACGGCTATGGTACCGCGCAGGTCAACCTTCGCGGACTTGGCATCAAGCGGACGCTCGTTCTCCTCAACGGCCGCCGCCTCGTCGCGGGCGGGACGGGGGCTAATTCGTCGCCCGATCTCAACATGATCCCTGTGGTGGCGCTTGCGCGTACCGACGTGCTGAAAGACGGCGCCTCGGCGATTTATGGCGCCGACGCGATGGCGGGAGTGGTCAACCTTGTGACCCGCACCGATTATGAGGGCCTTGGCCTCAGCGTCCGTCAGGGCATCACCGAAAAGGGCGACGGGTCCGACTTCACCGCCGATCTGATCTGGGGCCTCCGCAACGATCGCGGGGGCATCATGGCAGCGGTGACCTATCAGAAGACCGAGGCGGTCAACATGGCCACACGCGCGCCCTGTTCGCTGTCCGAAACGACGCCGGGGACGCTGTCCTGCGTCAATAGCGCATCGACCATCGGCGGGCGCGCCGTGCTGCCGAACGGACAGCAGATCAACTTTAATCAGGTCCTCGGCGGCAATGGCAATTTCTTTGAACCCTACAGCGCTGCCAAGCATAATTTCAACTCGAACCCCTTCCTCAATGCGGTCAGCCCGGTCGAGCGGTTGAGCACCGCCTTCTTCGCCGACTATGACCTCACCGACGATATCGAGGCGTTCGGCGAGTTTCTCTACACCTTCCGCAAGTCGAACCAGATCGCGACCCCGGGCACGCTGCGCAACCTGTCGATCGCGGCGACCAACCCGACGAACCCCACGGGCCAGAATATTGTCCTGGTGCAACGCCGCCTTGCCGAACCGGGGCCGCGGCAATTCTTTCAGGAAACCGACACCTGGCAGGGGACCTTCGGCCTGCGCGGCAAGCTCGGCAGCAATTGGGCGTGGGAAATCGCGGGTGCCTTCGGCCGCAACACGGGAGTCGACGGCTCGACCAACGTTGCCAACCTCGAACGCGTCCGCAACACGATCGACCCGACCAAGTGCAGCAGCGCGCCGGGCGCGGTCATCCCGTGCGGCGATTATCTCGGTTTCGGCGATCTGACGCCCGAGGTGCTCAATTATATCCTCTTCACCTCGCGCGACCGCGGCGGCAACGAACTGGCGACGGTTACCGCCGACATCAACGGCGATCTCTTCAAGCTGCCCGCCGGGCCGGTGTCGTTCGCAGCCGGCGTGGTCTATCGCAAGGAGAAGGGCTGGCGCGATCCCGATCCGCTCACGGTGCTCGGCGTCGCCAACACCAACCAGCAGAGCCCGATTTCGGGTAAGAGCGTCGCGAAGGAGGCCTATCTCGAGCTTTCGGTCCCGATCCTCGCCGACACGCCCTTCTTCCAGGCGCTGACCCTCGACGGAGCGATGCGCTATTCGGATTACGACCTGTTCGGCAGCGACTGGAACTACAAGGCCAGCCTCGACTGGGTGATCAACGACAGCATCCGCGTGCGTGGTACTTATGGCACGGGCTTTCGCATCCCGAACGTCCCCGAACTCTTTGGCGGCGTGTCGGAAGGAAATCTGACGACGACCGACCCCTGCTCGCGCTACGCGACCAGCGCCAACGCTACGCTGATCGCCAATTGTCAGGCGTCGGGTGTTCCGGCCAATTATGTCCAGCTCGGCACGACGATTCTGACCACGGTCGGTGGTAACCAGGCCCTCCAGCCCGAAAGTTCGACGACCTGGACTGTGGGGACGGTGGTTTCGCCCAAGGGGCTGATCCCGGGGTTGTCGCTGACGGCCGACTGGTTCGACATCACGATCAAGGACGCGATCCGGGCGATCCCGGGCTCGACCAAGCTGTCGGTCTGCTATGCCAGCCAGAATCTGTCGCACCCCTTCTGCGACGATTTCACGCGCAGCCCGCTCACCGGTGAGGTGACCTATCTGTCGGCGCAGCCGATCAACACCGGGCGCGAGGAAATGAGCGGCCTCGACCTCGGGCTGGTCTATGCCGGCGATATCGGCGCGGTGAACATCTCGCTCGACCTCAACGCCACCTACCTCAACAAATATGTCGTCTATCCCTTCCCGGGCGGGGCGCCGATCAATTTCGACGGCTTCATCGGCGGCGGAAACGGCGGCTATCCCAAATGGCGCGGCTATGGCGTGCTCACTGCGGAAAAGGACGGCGTGAGCGCGACCTGGTCGACCCAGTGGATCGGCAAGGCAACCGATTTCAACGCCGCCTCGACCCAGATCGGATACCGGACGCCGAACGTCTTCTATCACAACCTCCAACTCGCCTATGAGATAGATGAGAAGACGCGCTTCCAACTCGGGGTCGACAATATCTTCGATCGCAAGGCGCCCTATATTCGCAGCTTTACCGATGGGAATACCGACACGATGACCTATGATCTGCTCGGCCGCCGCTTCTATGTCGGTTTTCGCACGGCGTTCTAAGGGTTATCGCGATGGCAATCCGCTGGCCGCTGATCGTTCGGCGAACGCATAAATGGCTGGCCCTCGTGGTCGGCGTCCAGGCCCTGCTCTGGACCCTGACCGGGATGTACATGGTCGCCGTCCACATCGACATCATCCATGGGGACAATCTGGTTCGCTCACGGGTCGAAAAGCCTTTCGATCTGTCGCGACTGGCCCCGCCGTCGCGGGTGGTCGCGGCCGCACCCGGCGCGTCGGAGCTGCGCTTGCAGCGCTACTTCGACGTGCCGGTATGGCGTGCCGAGACGCCCGACGGACCCCGCCTGTTCGATGCGGCGACTGCAAGACCGTTGTCGAAGCCGAACGAGGCGCAGATTCGCGCGCTGGCGCGGCAGATATACACAGGCCGCGGCCGGATCGTTTCGGTGAAGCTGCTGACCGACGCGCCGCTTGAGATGCAGTCGCGCAAGCCGCCCTATTGGCAGGTCGAGTTCGAGGGCTGGAACCGTCCGACGCTCTATCTCTCTCCCGCGACCGGCGAACTGGTGTCGCGACGTCATGCGCTGTGGCGCGTCTTCGACTTCGCCTGGATGCTGCACATCATGGATTATGACGAGCGTAGCGACGTCAACAACCCGCTGCTCCGCGTCGCGACCTGGAGCACTTTTGCGATGGCGCTTACCGGAGCGTGGTTGCTGATCTGGTCCTTCCCGCGTCGCAAGAGGAAGAAGGCATGAAAAAAATTCGTCTGACGCCTCTGTTCTTCCGGCGCGTCCATAAATGGGTCGGGCTGATCCTCGGGCTGCAATTCCTGCTCTGGGCGCTCAGCGGCTCGGTGATGGCGCTGCTCGACAAGGAGAAGGTCGGCGGTCACGGCGCGGGCATGAGCCATGCGCACCCGCTGCCCGCCGGCGACTTCGCTGCCGTTGCGGGGCTTGCCGGCGCGGAGCCGGTCACCGGCCTTGTGCTCCGCGACATCGGCGCACGGCCGGTCTATGAAGTATATAGCGCCAAGGGTGTCCGGCTCGTCGATGCGACCAGCGGCGAGCAGATCCGTGTCGATCAGGCTATGGCGCGCGAGATGGCCGCGATGATGAACGAGGCACCGATCCGTTCGGTGAGCGTCCTGTCGAAGCCCAATCTGGAGGCGCGCGATTTCAATGGCGCGATGTGGCGCGTCGACTTCGCCGACGAAGAGAATAGCAGCGCCTATGTCTCGCTCGACACTGCGCGCTTCCTCGTGATGCGCGGTGACACCTGGCGGACGTGGGATTTCTTCTGGATGCTCCACAATATGGACTATGTGAACCGCAAGAGCTTCAACCACCCGCTGATCATCCTCGTCGCCTTCGGTGCGTTGTGGCTGTCGGGGACCGGTTTTTATCTCTTGTTCAAGAGCTTCAGCCGTGCCGATTTCCGCTGGCTTCGCCGCCGGCGCAAGCCTGTGGTCACCCGCAACGCCGCCTGACCGGCTCAGTCGTCGATCGAGAAGGCGGCCGATAGTTCGAAGCGCGAGCCTGGGTGGGTCAGCCAGGCGTGCGATACCAGGCGCGACCGGCTCCATGTCCGCCGCGTCATGCGGAGCACCGGTTCGCCGGCTTCGAGCCCCAGCATCGCACGCGTCCGTTCGTCGGGCATCATCGCGCAAACCCGGTGCTCCACCCGTTCGAGGGGCGCGGTGCGGGTCAGATATTCGTTCGGGGTCGTCGCGGTGAAGTCCATGTCGCCATAATGTGGTGCGATCGACGCGAGAACGACGCGTTCCTCCAGCTGGATCGGAAATTCGGCCTCGTGGTGAACGATGATCGAATGGAAAAGCTTGGTTCCCACCGGAACCTCGAGCAGCGGGGCGGTCTCGGCATTCGCGCGTTCGGCCAGATTCTGGATGACGCGGGCGCGGTAGACGTGCCCGCGCTCGCGGATTTCTTCGGCGATGTTGCGGATTTCGATCATCTGCCCGATCGGCCGCTGTTCGGCGATGAACGATCCGATTCCGGCCCGGCGCACGATGACGCCTGCGGCCTGAAGCTCGCGCAGGGCCCGGTTCGCCGTCATGCGCGACACGTCGAAGCGATCGACGAGCTCGGCCTCGGAGGGAACGCGATCCCCGGGCTTCAATCGGCCGTCCCGCACGGCATCGGAAATCGATTGCTTGATCACGGCGTAGCGGGGCGCCGCTCGATCGGCTTCGCGCGATCCGGGGAGAAGGGAATCCATCGGTCGTATATACAGGTTGCAACCCGCAAATTCCAATCCGTTTCAAAGGCTTTGGCATTATCATTTCCTCGGTCGACAAGCCCGACGGTTGGGCGCACCATGTCTTATGAACCGTCGGCATCAGCGGTTGGGCAAAGCTCGTCTCGTCCCCCGAAAGATTTTCTTTGCCGCAAAAGCGGCCGTCCGCGATTGACGAATCCAATATCAATCGATTAACTTGACTTTGTCGTTCGGCACTGGTCGGGACGGACGACAGGCTCTCCCGCCTCCCATCGACCCGCGGCTTTTGACCGGGAAGCAGCTTGCTCCGCGTTACCAACGGCTAAAGCGCGTGATGCTCGGGCGACCTCGCCAGGCATTGCGTTCCCCCCAGAAGGGGTATTGCGATGCGCATGTGTAGTATCTTCATCTAGCCCATTGCGCTTTCCGCGCGCGGGATAGCGGACCAACCGCATCCCCTCCGCACGGCAGCGCCCTCCTGTCATCCAGGCCGCCCTTTCCTCACGCGAGGGCCTGCGGTCTTGCGTCCGGCGCCCGTGCGCCGGCGAACGGTGAACCATGCCTCATCTGACCCAATCCGACCTGTCGGATCTGGCTCGCTATCCTGCGTCCCTGCGCAGCGCGGCTCGCGCTTTGTGGGGCGACGGGCCGGCGGGCGCACGATCCGGCGCGGCGCACCGCGCCCATCTCAATCCAATCAAAAAGGGGGCGGGAACGCCGCCCGGGGACATCATATCATGACACGCTATTCTCCCGATCATCGCCTGCGCCTGCTGCTCGGCGCCGCGCTCGCCGCCTATGCTGTGCCTGCCGCCGCGACCGAAAGTGCAGCAACCGAAGCCGCGGTGGAGGCTGCGACGATCGTCGACGACGGCGGCGAGGCGGCCGGCGACAGCTATGACGGCACCGAAATCATCGTCTCCGCCCGCCGCCGCGACGAAAGCGCGCAGGACGTGCCGATCGCGCTGACCGTCGTCGGCGCCGAGACGCTCGAAAAGACCGGCAATTATACGCTGACGCAGATCCAGCAGATCGTGCCCAGCCTGCAGGTGTTCAGCTTCAACCCGCGCAACACCAACATCAATATCCGCGGGCTCGGCAGCAATGTCGCGCTGACCAACGACGGCCTCGAGAACGGCGTCGGCTTCTATATCGACAATGTCTATTACGGCCGCGTCGGCCAGACGCAGTTCGACCTGGTCGATTTGCAGCAGATCGAGGTGCTGCGCGGGCCGCAGGGGACGCTGTTCGGCAAGAACACCACCTCGGGCGCAATCAACATCACCTCGAAGAAGCCGAGCTTCGATCCCGAATTTTCGGGCGAGGCGAGCGTCGGGGACTATGGCTATTACCAGCTGCGCGGGTCGGCCTCGACCGGCCTCGTCGACGACCTGATCGCGGTCCGGCTGAGCGGCGCGGTGACCGAACGGCGCGGCTTCCTCTACAACGACACGCAGAAGGAGCGGGCGCAGGATTATTCGAACTGGAGCGTGCGCGGCCAGCTGCTGATCACCCCGTCGACCGACCTCGAGGTCAGGATCATCGGCGACTTCTCGCGCCAGAAACAGAACCATGTCCTCAACATCTTCGCGGGTTATTTCGGCACCTATGCCGACGGCACCGTAATCCCGAACAATTTCGCGGCGCGCGCCGCGCGATTCCCGGGCTACAGCTTCCCGACGATCGACCCTTTCGCGCGGCGCGGCGAGGCCGACGGCCATTATCAGTCGAACATGGACGGCTATGGCGTGTCGGGGCAGGTCGACTGGGACCTTGGCGCCGCCAAGCTGACCTCGATCACCGCCTATCGCTGGTGGGACTGGAACCCGGCCAACGACGGCGATTCCACCGCGCTGCCGATCGTCACCAAGGCGCAGCAGGCGAACCGCCAGCGCCAGTTCAGCCAGGAAATCCGGCTGGCGTCGGACAGCGGCGGGCCGATCGATTATGTCGTCGGTGCCTATTATTTCTGGCAGATCATCCGTGGCAGGGGCGCGACGGCCTATGGTCCCGCCGCCGGGCTGTGGAACCTGCCGACGGTGCCCCTGGCGGTCAGCGATGCCGCGCTCAACGGCTTCGAGGCCAATTCGACCTCCGACCCGCGCACGCGCAGCTATGCGCTGTTCGGCCAACTCGACTGGAAATTCACCGACCGGCTGACGCTGACCGCGGGGCTGCGCTACACGCATGAAAAGAAGGACGGGTCGTTCAACCAGATCCATGTCGCGGGGACCGAGCAGTCGACCCTGCCGTCGGCGATCGCGGCCGCCGCACTCGCGATCCGCAACCAGTTCAACCCGGTGACCAGCTATTCGACCGCGTTCAGCGACGACAGCCTGTCGGGGCTTGCGACGCTTTCGTGGCAGTTCTCGGACGATGCGCTCGCCTATGCGACCTATTCGCGCGGCAACAAGTCGGGCGGACTCAACCTCACCAATCTGCCCGCGGGGATCGATCCCGATGTCGCGCCCGAAAAGGTCGACAGCTATGAAATCGGTATCAAGTCGCAGTGGTGGGACCGGCGAGTGACGCTGAACGTCGCGGGATACTGGACCGAGATCGGCGATTACCAGACCGCGATCACCGAACAGGTGCCGAACACGGTCAACGTCCGCCAATATATCGCGAACATCCCCGGCGTGCGCTCGCGCGGGGTCGAGGGCGACCTGGTCTTCGCACCGTCGCGCTGGGCCAGTTTCTATGCGTCGGTGGCCTATGCCGACACGACCTACAGCGACTATCCCAATGCCCCGCAGGCACCCGAGCGCCTCAACCAGGGCGCGATCCAGGACCTGACCGGCGAACAGCTGCCGGGCGTGCCGAAGTTCACCTACACGCTGGGCGGCGACGTGTCGGCGCCGCTCGGCAGCCTCGGCGGGCGCGATCTCGCGGTCTATGCGCATGGCGATTATTCGCACCGCTCGACCTTCAATACCTCGTCGAGCAACAGCATCTACGCCGATGTCCCGGCGTACGGGATCGCCAATGCGCGCCTCGGCATCCGCACCGAGGACGGATTGTTCGACCTGTCGATCTGGGCGCGCAACCTGTTCGACAAGGATTATTTCCAGACGCTGTCGGCGCAGAATACCGGCATCGTCACCGCGCTGATCGGCGAACCGCGCACGCTGGGCGTCACGCTGAGGACGAAGCTGTGAGCGCCGCGCCCGCCACTTCGGGGCAGCTGGTCCGCTTCTCGGCGGTCGCGGTCCCGCTCGCCGCCGCCGGGCTGCCGCTCGGCGTCTATCTGCCCGCCATCTATGCGCGCGACTATGGCCTTTCGCTGACCGTGATCGGGGTGATCTTCCTGCTCGGGCGGCTGTGGGACGCGATAGCCGATCCCTTCATGGGGTCGCTCAGCGATGCGACGCGCAGCCGGTTTGGTCGCCGCAAGCCGTGGATCGCGGCGGGAGGGCTGATATTCGGCCTGTCGTCGATCTTCCTCTTCTTCCCGCCGTTCGGCGTCACGCCGCTGTCGCTCGGGATCATATTGTTCTTTTTCTACCTTGGCTGGACCGCGGTGCAGATTCCGTTCCAGGCCTGGTCGGGCGAGGTGTCGGGCGATTATCACGAGCGGACGCGCATCGCGACCTATCAGACCGTCGTGACGTCGAGCGCTTTGCTGCTGACGCTGATCCTGCCGACCGTCGCGGATCAGCTGCGCCCCGGCGACGGGCGGCTGCAACTGACGCTGATGGGCGGGCTCGTGCTGTTGACCATAGCGCCCGCGCTGCTCCTGACGCTGACCGCGCTCAAGGAACCGCCGTTGCCGCTGCTCCCGGCGAGCAAGCCCAATTTGCGCGAGGCTTTCCGCGCGATCGCTGGCGAGCCCTTGCTGCTGCGCGTCCTTGCCTCCGATTTTGCGGTGACGCTGGCGCAGACCATCCGCGGCTCGCTGATCGTCTTTTTCGTGACCTTCTATATGGGCCGCCCCGAATGGGCCGGCGGGCTGTTCCTGTTCCAGTTCGTCTTCGGCGTCTTTGCCGGGCCGATCTGGCTCAAGATCGGGCGCCGCTTTGGCAAGCATCGCACCGCGGTGGCGGGCGAGCTGGTACAGGTCGCGATCAACCTCGCGCTGCTGCTCGTCACCCCCGACACCTTCGGGCTGCTCCTCGCGCTGACATTGGCGCAGGGCCTCGCGCAGGGATCGGGCAATCTGATGCTGCGTGCGATCGTCGCCGACGTCGCCGACAAGCACCGCCTCGACAGCGGCGAGGATCGCACCGGACTCTATTATTCGGTGTTCAGCCTCGCCGGAAAGACCGCCACCGCGGTCGCGGTCGGCATCGCGCTGCCGCTCGTCGCCTGGCTCGGCTTCGACCCGAAGGGCGCGAACAGCCCCGAGGCGCTGACCGGCCTCCTTCTCGTCTTCGCGCTTGGCCCCGCCATCGCGCACGCCTTGTCCGCCGCCCTCATCGCGCGCTTCCCGCTCGACGAGGCGGCGCACGCCGAAATTCGCCGACAGCTCGATCCCGGACCGCCGGATTATGCCTTCGCCGAATGAACCCCGCCGCCAACCGACTACCCCCAAAGGAGACTGACATGACGGACCTTCACAACAGCTATGCCAATGCCCGCGACCGCAATATCCCTCTGGAAATCACGCCCGTGACCGGCACGATCGGCGCCATCGTCCACGGCGTCGAACTGTCGGGCGACCTGCCGGCGCCGGTGGTGCAGGCGATCGAGGCCGCGCTGGTGCGGCACAAGGTGCTGTTCTTTCGCGACCAGCAGCATCTGACCGACAAGGAGCATGAGGATTTCGCGGCCTTGCTCGGCGACCCGGTCGCGCACCCGACGGTGCCGGTCGCCGAAGGATCGCGCTACCTGCTCGAACTCGACAGCCGCGAAGGCTATGCCGCGTCGAGCTGGCACACCGACGTGACCTTCGTCGATGCCTATCCCAAGGCATCGATCCTGCGCGCGATCACCATCCCCGAGGCGGGTGGCGACACGCAGTGGGCAAACGGCGAGACCGCCTATGACGGCCTGCCCGAAGTGCTGCGCCAGCTCGTCAACAATCTGTGGGCGACGCACACCAACCTCTATGACTACGCCGCGATCCTGCAATCGGCACCCGACGCCGAAAGCGCGGCGAAGCGGATCAAGGAGCATCGTAACGTCTTCGCCTCGACGGTGTACGAGACCGAGCATCCGGTGGTGCGCGTCCACCCGGTCAGCGGTCAGCGCAGCCTGCTGCTCGGCCATTTCGTCAAGCAGTTCGTCGGACTGAACCAGGTCGACAGCGCGCGGCTTTTCCAGACGCTGCAGGAGCATATCACCAAGCCCGAGAATGTCGTGCGCTGGCGCTGGCGCGAGGGCGACGTCGCGATCTGGGATAACCAGGCGACGCAGCATCGTGCGACCGCCGATTTCGGGCTCCAGCGCCGCACGCTGCGCCGCGCGACGATCCACGGCGAGGCGCCGGTCGCGATCGACGGCCGCCGCAGCAAGACCGTGCGGCAGGAAAAGGCCGTCCAGTACGAACCCGCTTGATCGACACCGGCCGGCGTCCACCTTCTCCCTTCCACCGACTACGCCGGCCCAGACTGCGGCGCGCCCGGGTTCCATTCGCCCGCGGCGCGCCGTCCTTCCCTTCAAAGGATGATCGAATGAAGCGTCTTGCGTCCCTGATATCGGCCCTGCTGGTGATCGTGCCCTCCGCACAGGCGAAGGAGAAGCGGCCGAATTTCCTCGTCATCGTCGCCGATGACCTCGGCTATTCGGACCTTGGCGCCTTTGGCGGCGAAATCCGCACGCCGAACCTCGACCGGCTGGCGCTTGCGGGCGTCCGCCTCGCGGGTTTCCACACCGCGCCGACCTGTTCGCCGACGCGCTCGATGCTGCTGTCGGGCACCGACAATCATCTCGCGGGCCTCGGCACGATGGCCGAGATGATCCGCCCGAACCAGCAGGGGAAGCCGGGTTATGAGGGCTATTTGCGCCGGGATGTCGCGACGCTTGCCGAACGGCTGGCTGCGGGCGGCTATGCCACGCTCTTCTCGGGCAAATGGCATCTTGGCCTTACCCCGGAACAGGACCCGCATGCGCGCGGATTCCAGCGCAGCTTTGCGCTGCTGCAAGGCGGGCATAATCATTTCGGCACCGACGTCGGCACCACCGCGACCTATACCGAGCAGGGCAAAGCGCTGACCAGGCTGCCCGCCGATTTTTATTCGAGCAACTATTTTTCGACGCGTCTGATCGACTTCTTCGCCGAGCGCGAAGGGCAGGGGGGGAGGCAGCCCTTCTTCGCTTATCTCGCCTTCACCGCGCCGCACTGGCCGCTGCAGGCGCCACCCGAAGATATCGCCCGCTACAAGGGCCGCTACAATGCGGGTTTCGACGTCCTTCGTCAGCAGCGCCTCGACCGGCAGCGCCAACTCGGCATCCTCTCCTCCGATCTCGTGTCGCACACCCCGCGCAACCGCGACGGGAGTTGGGATTCCCTCACCGCCGATCAACAGCGCATCGCCGCGCGTAACATGGAAATCTATGCCGCGATGGTGGACCGGCTCGACCAGAATGTCGGCCGCGTGATCGCGGCGCTACGCGCGTCGGGCGAACTCGACAATACTGTGATCGTGTTCCTCGCCGACAATGGCGCCGAGGCGCTCGACGTCGAGACGACCGGGGCGGAGATGCTCGGCCGCTATGCAAAGGGTGCCGACAACAGCTTCGCCAACCGCGGCACGGCTTCCTCGTACGTCACCTATGGCGCGGGATGGGCGCAGGCGGCGACCGCTCCGTCATGGCTGGCCAAGGGCTATCAAAGCGAGGGCGGCACGCGCGCGGTCGCCTTTATCAGCGGGGCGGGCATTGCGAAGCGCGAGGGCGCCGATACCCAGTTCCTGTCGGTGGTCGACATTGCGCCGACGCTACTCGACCTGGCGGGCATCGACCGGAAGGCGGTCAAGGTGTCGGGCAAGGCAGTGCGGCCGATTACCGGCTGCTCCTGGCTGGCCTGGCTGCGCGATCCCGCTGCCCGCATTTATGGAACGGGCGATGGCTTTGGTGCTGAACTCTTCGGTTCGCGTGCCTATCGTCGCGGCGACTGGAAGCTCACGGATATCGGCGATGGCGTCTGGCGGCTGTTCAATATCGCCCGCGACCCTGGTGAAACACGCGACCTGTCGCTCGAGGAACCCGAAACGCGCGACGCGCTCGCCAAGGCGTGGCTCCTTTACGCGCGCGAAACGGGCGTCATTGCCCCCGATGCGATTCCGTATCGCCCCTGAAGGTCGGGGACCGCCTTGTCGCGAATCAGACCCCGACCAGCGGCGATTTTGCGCTCGGCCGCACTGCGTTCGACCGGGACGCTGGCGACAAAAGGTCAACGGCGACGCGGTCTCTTGCTCGACCGTCTGTGGGTGCCAAACGAAAGCATCGAATTCCGTACCCGCGACGCCGACGGCACGCGCTACGCTTTGCAATATAATAGGTCGGACTTTTATCGGGTTTTCGCCCCGACCAATGCGACCGCGGCGGTCGATCCGGCCAATTTATATCCGATCCGCATCGACGCCGGTGCCTTCCCCGCCCTCTATGAGGCGAAGAAGGCCAGCTTCACGACCACGGTCGCCTCGGTCGCGGGCACTTACGACGTCAGCGAGGATGTCTATGCCGCCTATCGTCAGGGCAGCACACGCCCCGGCGACGTCACGCTGCTCGGTGGCCTCCGCTACGAACGCTCCGACGTGTCGTTGAACGCCTTCCGCGCGTCCGGCTCGACGCTGACCGAGATCACGACCGACGGCGGCTACGACAAGTGGTTGCCCTTTGGGACATCAGCCGAAAGGACCGCGCGATGATCGAGATGCGTGTTCCTGCAGCGAAATAGTTCGGACCGGCCATTCTGGTCATACGGAAAGGGGAGCAGGCGCGTCTGACGGAACAGGGCGACATGGCGCGTAATCGCGGACGGACGGCCCGATTTGATCGGCGGCGCTGCCGTTAACCCTCAGATAGTCTGCGGCTGGTTCCCGCTTCGATCATCTGGATTAACCACTCCTTTTCTATGCCACAGCATAGTCCGTCTGATATTCTGTCTGCGGGGAGGCGGCACGGGTACGAGGTTCGAAGGCATGCGGATTGCACGATGGTGGCGAGTCGCCGCGAAAAACTGGGTGCTTGTCACGACCTGCGCGGGCGTCCTGCTCATGTTGTCCATCCTGTCGCTCGCGACCGACCGCGGGTTTGCGGAGAATGCGAGGCTGCGCCAGCAGGTCATCGATTCCTATGATGCGCGTGCGGCGTTGCAGGGGTTGCTGGCACGGCACCAGGATATCGAGCTGGGCCAGCGCGGTTTCGTGATAACGGGCGATCCGCAGTTCCTTGCCCCTTATCGAAGCGCCGAAGCGCGCATTGATGCCAATATCGACCGGTTCGAAAAACTGGCCGGCGCCGAGGGGCAGGGGCGGCTGATCGCACAATTGCGCGCGACATCGGCACAGAAGCGCGAATTTGCCGAGCGAACGATCGCGCTCGTCGAGGCCGGGCGGCGCGACGAAGCCATCGGGTTGATCGCGAGCGGCGAGGGCAAGAGGTCGATGGATCGCCTTCGCCTGCTGATCGGCGAAATCTCGGAAGCCGAGCGCAAGACGCTCGCCGAACGCACGACGATCGCCGACGCGGCGCGCGCGGACCTGCGCCAACGAACGCTCATACTCCAGGTCGGACTGATCCTGCTCCTGACCCTGTCGGCGGTGCTGATCGCGCGCAGTCAGTGGGCCCGCAACCGGGCGCACCGGCGCGCGCGCGACCTGGCGGCCCGGCAGGAGGCGATCTTCGACAGCGCGAAGGACGGCATGATCGTGCTCAACCCCAGCGGCAGCGTCGAAAGTCTGAACCCTGCGGCGGCGGCAATGTTCGGCATCGCACCCGAAGCGCTGTTGCGCCGCGATATCGGATCGCTGTTCGAGGTTGCGCCCGACCGGGGCCAGATCGAGACCTTTCTGCGTCGGCTGAAAGCCAACCGCCGCGAAACCTATGGCCAGTTTCAGGAGTTCGTCGGCCGCCGCCAGGACGGGACGACCTTCCCGCTGGAGGTGTCCGTCAGCCCGGTTCACCTGGCTGACGCGACTCTGTTCCTGGCGGTGATCCGCGACATCGGCGAGCGGCGCGAGATCGAGCAGATGAAGGGCGAGTTCGTCGCGACGGTCAGCCATGAATTGCGGACCCCGCTGACCTCGATTGCCGGCGCGCTGGGGTTGATCAGCGGCGGAGCGGCGGGCGAATTGCCGGCGAAGGCCGCACGGCTGGTCGATATCGCGCACAGCAATGCCGCTCGGCTCGTTCGGCTGATCAACGATATCCTCGACATCGAAAAGATCGAGGCGGGGCGGATGCAGTTCGACATCCGGCCGCTTGGGCTGGAAGGGGTCCTCGATGCCGCTGCGCACCAGGTAGCGGGCTTTGCGAGCGAATATGGCGTGACGGTCGAGATCGAGCCGGTGGCGCCGGAGGCAGCTGTGCTCGCCGACGAGGATCGGCTGATGCAGGTGATCATCAACCTTTTGTCGAACGCGATCAAATTCTCGCGACGGGGCGGAGCGGTGACGATGCGTGTCGCGCCGCTCGACCGCCGCTACCGGATCAGCGTCGTCGACCGCGGCGAAGGGATTCCCGAGGCTTTTCGCAGCCGCATCTTTGGCAAATTCGCGCAGGCAGATGCGTCGGACTCGCGCCAGAAGGGCGGCACCGGGCTGGGGCTCAGCATCGTGCGCGAGATCGTAGTGCGGCTCGGCGGATCGGTAAGCTTCGACAGCGTCGAAGGCGCCGGCAGTATTTTCCATGTCGACCTTCCGGCGGCGGAACCGTCCGGGCTGCCCGCACCAGCGGGTCCGGTCGATGCGCCGCCGGCGGGCGGTGGCGACCTCCCGCTCGTGCTCCATGTCGACGACGATCCCGACATGCTCGCCGTCGTTGCGAGCGCCTTCGACGGCAGGGTGACGATCCACTCCACGCCGAGCGTGGCCGAGGCGCGGGCCGCGATCCGGCGGACGCGCTACGCCGCCGCAATCCTCGACGTCGGCATGCTCGACGGATGCGGCACCGATCTCGTCGCGCCGTTACGCAAACGGTCGCCCGGCTTGCCCGTCGTCCTGTTCACCGCACAGGAAGTCGACGCAGTCCCCGATGCGGCTATTGACCTGATCCTCGTCAAATCGCGCGCCAGCCTCGACACGCTGGTGCGCGAAGTGACCGGGCGGATCGAAACGAAGCGGGGCCAGGGCGGAGGCGGAAAGTGAGCGATCGGATCCTCTACATCGACGACGAGGCCGATATCCGCGAGGTCGCCGAAATGGCGCTTGAGCTCGACCCGTCCTTCGAGGTCCGGACTTGCGCCTCGGGGCTAGAAGGCTTGGCGACGGCGCGCGAATGGCAGCCCGCCCTGATCCTGCTCGACGTGATGATGCCTGAACTGGACGGACCCGGCGTGCTCGAAAAGCTGCGGCACGACCCCTCGACGGCGGCGATCCCGGTGGTGTTCATCACCGCCCGCACGCAGGCCCACGAGGTCGAGCGGCTGCGCGGCCTTGGCGCGCGCGATGTGCTGGCCAAACCGTTCGACGCCATGACCCTCGCCGCACAGGTCCGGGCGCTGCTCGATGGCTGAGATCGACGCCCGGCTTGCCGCGATCGCTGAACGCTTCGCCGCGCAGACGGGGGAGGCTGCGACGGCGATCTGCGCAGCCCTTGATGCGGGTAACCATGCCGAACTCGCGCGTCTCGCGCACAGCATGGCGGGACGTGCGGGAATGTTCGGCTATGGCGCGATCGGCGATGCCGCGCGCGCGGTCGAGGAAGCGGTCGACGGGGGGAAGTCCGCCGAAACCATCACGAAGTTGACCCGGGACCTGCTCGACCGGCTGGCGATGCTTGCCCGTGCCTGATAGGTAATTATACTTAACGGCGCAGGGTGGACCATGGCCCGCGCGCGATGATAAACTTGCGGTTCAACAACATCGTGGTGGATTGGAAATGACGAAAGTGCTCGTGGCGGACGACGATCCGCTGACCATGGCAGGGATTACGGCGCTTCTCGACAAGACGAATTTCAGCGTGGTGGCGACGGTCGATACCGGCGCGGCTGTTCTCGACGCCCTCGCAGGTGCGCGGCCCGACATGCTCATCCTCGACAATGGCATGCCCGAACGCAGCGGGCTCGACGTGCTTCGCACGCTGCGCAGCCGCGGCGACCAGCGGCCGGTGGTGCTGCTGACGGGCGGACTCAACGAAGATCTGGCGCGCGAGGCGATTCAGCTGGCGGTCAACGGCATCGTGATCAAGGCGACGGCACCGCGCGACCTGCTGACCTGCCTCGAATCGGTGGTGCAGGGGCGGCGCTGGCTCGACCAGGAGGTGATGCAGCGCGTGATGGACCAGGCGATGTCGCCTGACACGCCGCGCGACCCGTTCGATCTGCTGAGCGGTCGCGAGCGCGCGGTCGCCTCGCTCGCGAAACGCGGGCTGCGTAACAAGGAAATCGCCGACGAGCTGGGGCTGACCGAAGGCACGGTGAAGGTCCATCTGCACAAGGTTTTCGACAAGCTCGGTATCCGTGGGCGCACCGAATTGATTCTGTTGGGGCAGAATCGCGGCGCCTGACTCTATATCCAAGGTTATAGGTCTTTTCGCCGTTGGTGAGCGACGTTGTCGCCGCCCGGTCAATGGTCCTCGCGTGAGAGATAGCGCATTTTCCGGTCAAGTTGGCGGCATCGGGCCGTCACCGACGACAGGCGGGCCATGCGCTTTCTTCGCGTTCTTATCTTGCTGGTTTTGGCAGCGATCAGCACGATCGCCAGTCAGCACGCGCATGCGCAGGTTACCGCCTATGCGGTGGGGCAGGGCGCGGTGAACAGCGTCGAGGTCGGGATCGAAGTGCGCGCGTCCGTGCTTGGGCGCTGCGGCTTCGCGACCGGCGGGGCGCCGTCTGGCAGCATTGACCAGGCCAATTTCGACCAGAGCGGCTTTACCAAGGACTTCGCGATCCAGTTGAATTGTACCGGCGCCTCGCGGATCGCGGTCTCCTCGGCCAATGGTGGCATGGCCACGGCCGAGACCGGCGGCACGGGCTACCAGACCAAGGCGCCCTATAATGTCGCGCTCTACGTCGCGGCCGACAACGGTACCAGCGCCTCGGCCAATTGCGCCGCATCGACGCTGTCGGCAGGCGGCAGCTGCTCCTTTGTCGGGACGGCGGGGACCACGAATGGCCTTCGCCTTGGCGCCGCCTCGACCAAGGCCAACGGCTCTTATCTGCGCGTCAGTGCGCCGGCCTATGCGGGAACCGATACGCTCGTCGCGGGTCGCTATAGCGATACGCTCTCGATCACGGTCAGTGTCAGTCCTTAACGCCATGTTGTCCAATGCAAATCCGGCCTTATTAACTATCGGACCCTATTGCCGGGTTCGATATGGCACCTGCGACACCGATTTCGAACCCGATCGCCCGCGTGGCGATCATCCTGGCCGGTCTGGGCGCTGCCGCCCCCGCGATGGCGGACGAGGTACAGGGGGTCGCCATTTATGGCTTTGTGGCCCCGCGCTGCTGGGTCGCTGCGCCGACGGCGATGCCGACGGAAACGGGTCTGGCCGCGATCCGTCCGCGCGCGATCTGCAACGAAGCGCGCCCGGTGCTGTTGACGAAATCGCGGTCGATCGCCGCCGACGGTACGCTGGTGAAACCAGTGTCCGGGTCGCCCGATGCGGCGGTGACGGCCGCGTCACTCTCCCCTCGCGCCGCGCTGGAGATCGTCGTAACGCCTCTGTTATGAGGCTGTGGACGACCTGTATTGCCGCGCTGGGAGCGATCGGCGCAATCATCTTTGCATCGCCCGCTGCCGCCCAGTCGCAGATATCTTCGGTCTGCGGGGTGACCGGTAGCGCGACCGCGCCCGCCAGCATAACCTATGATCCTTTCTCGCCCGGCGGCTTGTCCGAAGCCACCGTGCCGCTGATCCTGCGGCGGAATCGCGGCCTGATTCTGGGGCGCACGCGTGAGGTCAGTCTCGTCATCGTGTCGCCGACCGGTTCCCCCGCGCTCAATATGACCTATGACGGCTATAGCGTCCTCTATCGCGAAGGTTCGACTGCCGGGCGACCGCGCTCGCTCAATTCAAAGGACAATGGCGCGGGAGCGGCTGGCGAGATTCGCTATGACTTCGGCAACCTGTTGCAGTCGGATACCTCGACGCCGCTCAATCTGCGGGTTACCGTGCCGCCAGGGACCGACCTGTCGGCGGGTGAGCCGATCGTCCTTGATATCCTCTACATCTGTTCCGGCGAGAACGGCATGGCGAGCGTACCCGTTCCGACGCGCGAGACCGGTGCGATCCGGATCAACGTCAATACGGTGAGCGCGCTCCAAGCCTATTATGCCGGATCGCCGCTTGATTTCGGTGAGATCGGCGACGCGACCACCGCCGCAGTGCTTGCCGCGCCCGACCGCTACACGACCTCGGCCTCCAATTCTCTGCGTGTCCGCAGTTCGGGGCCATTCGAGGTCAAAGTGCGCTCGCAGAATGATTTCAAGCTGACCTATCCGGGTGGCAGCCTGTCGAATGCCGCGCAAACGATCCGCTATAGCGCGCGCTTCCTGGGCCAGGACGTCACGTCGAACAGCAGCTTTGGCACACGGACTTGCGCGCGGGCGGGGATGGATGGCAGTGCCGGGGTGCTGCCGCTCCGCGCGACGCTGAAGGAAGGCGGCTCGGCCAAGACACCTGCGACCAACTACACCGACATCATCAGCGTCACCTTCACGCCGATCGTCACCGCAACTTCGGCGACTAGCTGCGCTGGGCTTTAAGGCTCGCGTTCGAAAAGCGCGTCATCCCGCGAAGGCGGGAGTCCGGAATTCTATCCCCCTCTTTGTGCCTTCGTGCCTTTGCGTCAGATTTCATTTTCCTCATACCAAGGCACGAAAAGGAAAAGCCGGATCGCCGCCTTAGCGGGGATGACGGGAGGGGTGGGGACAAGTCCCTCTGTGTCAGAATGGCGGAAATGCGCCAGTTTCGGATGATCGGGCTGCCTTCCAACCCCCGCATCTATATCCTCGGATATAGAAAATGATGCCCGAAGTTAGCCGCCTTTTCGCCAACGGCTAAATATTGGCGGCAGCGGTTCCGGTCTATCTCCAACTCGTCAGGGCGATGAGCCCTCCCGGATTTCAGATTGGAGATTAGACATGAAAAAGATTGTTCTCTCGGCCCTCGTCATCGGTTCGGCTTTCGCTTCGGCTCCGGTCTTCGCCCAGACCGTCACCGGTTCGGTCGATGTCACCGGCACCGTCGCGGCACGCTGCTCGGCGGTTACTCCGATCACCGGCAGCATCACGCTCGGCGAACTCGCCAAGGCCGACGGCACTGTCGACCCGAGCTTTGCAGGCAACACCGGTGGCCTCAGCCGCAATTTCACGATCAAGTGCAACGGTTCGAACCCGAAGATCACGGTCGACGCCAAGCCGCTCGTCAATGCCGCCGCTACCAACTCGCCGAACGGTTATACCAACACCGTTCACTACACCGCGACGCTGGTCGCAATGGGCGCCAAGGGCGGCACGACCTCGGTGGCCGACCAGTCGCTGAGCTCGGGCGCGACCTCGGGCCAGGTCGGCGACCGTCTGGCCGCCACCGCGAACAACATCACGTTGACGGTCGGCACCGGTGCCACCGCAGATTCGACGGCGATGCTCGACGCCGGCACCTATGCCGGCAAGGTCGAGATCACGATCGCCCCGACCGCCTGACACCCTGGGGGGGTGTGGTCCCGGCAGGCTCTCATCCACGGCCTGCCGGGATCTTCCCGGAGTGATGGAAATGCCTAACCCAAGGGCCCTCGCGGCCGAACTGCGTCTTCGGGCGCTCGATGCCGATCCCCAGGAGCGCGCTGACCTGCTGTTTCTGGCTGCCGAATATGAGAATATGGCCGACATCGCCGGCTTCGGCGGACGGCCTGATTGGTTGGGGGTTCCCCTTCCCAAGTGAAGGCGGCCGGCGAAAGCCGGTCGCCTTTGCGGTTACCGCACGGTTCACCGCATTTCTTCTTGGCGTATCAGCGCCTTTTGTCCATCGTGGCGCAGCGGGTGGGGCAACGCGCAGGAGTAGGTCATTGCAGTTGCTCAGGAGTTTTGGCGGCGCCATCGTCGCCGTATCGATCGCCGCGGTGGCCACGGTTGCAACCTACGCCATGGTCGTCCAGCCGGTCGTCATCGACCTCACAACCTCGGGTCGCGGGATGAGCCAGGTGATTACGGTCGAGAATACCTTCGACAAGCCACTGCCCGTCGAAATGCGCATCGAAGGGCTCGAACTGACACCCGACGGCGTCAACGAGAGCGGCAAGGACCCCGGCGAATTGTCGGTATTTCCTCCGCAAGCGCTGATTCAGCCCGGCCAGCGGCAGAGCTTTCGTGTCCAATATGTCGGCGATCCGGTGCTCTCGAACAGCCGCCACTATTTCGTCACGGCCGCGCAGCTTCCGGTGCAGACGAATGACACGCAGTCGAATGTCCAGCTTCTGTATAATTTCCAGGTGCTCGTCAGCGTGTCGCCCGAGGGGAGTAAGCCCGCCCTGTCGATCGTGTCGGCCGAAATCGGCAAGGATGCGGCCGGCGCCCCGGTGCCGGTCATCACCGTCGCGAACGCGTCGGCCGCACACGGCTATCTGTCGCGGGGACGTGTCCGCATCGTTCAGTTCGCTCCCGATGGCCGCGAGATCTTTCGCAAGGAAATATCGGGCCCGGAAATGCAGCAGACGGTCGGATATGGCCTGATCGGTGGCGGTCAGACGCGCCGGATGACCTTGCCCATACCCCTCGCACAATCCGGCGGACGGATCGAAGCGTTGTTCACGCCAGACAGTTGAAGGCGCGGCGGTTCGCATGAACCATCTTCTCGTAGCGGGATTGTTGATTGGCGCGAGCCTCGCTTCGGCTGCCGCCCATGCACAGGGCGCGGCAGAAACCGAACGACGCGTGCTTCTCGACCCCGGCGTCGACGGAGAGCAGATCAACCCGACCGGGCGTGCGGTCGTGCTGACCGCGCCGCTGTTCGACGGTCAGTCCTACATCGGCGACACCACGCTGACGCTCGAACCCGGCGGGCAGGCAAGCTTTTCGGCTGAGCGCCTGCTGACCTTGCTCACGCCGCGGCTGGCGCCGACGCTCGTCGAGCGCCTGCGCCAACGGCTTGCCGAACGCGGGCAGATTTCCGACGTCGACCTCGAAGGCGTCGGCGTTGCGATCCGCTACGACCCACTCACGCTGCAACTGATGATGGACGTCGCGGCCGCCAGCCGCGCCAGCCGCAGCCTGACGCTGGGCGACGACCGCGGTCGCGGGACCGTCACCTATGTCGCGCCGGCCGAGGTCAGCGCCTATCTCAACATCCGCGGCTCGATGGATTGGGTGCAGCAGGGTGGCGATCGCGGGCTCGCGGCGCCGATCACCTTCCTCGACGGCGCGATTCGTGCCGGTGGCGTCGTGCTCGAAAGCGAAGCCAATTGGCAGCCGGGCGGGCGCGGCGTCGATTTCCAGCGCCGCGGCGCCCGGCTGGTCTATGACGATCGTGACAGTCTGATCCGCTGGTCGGGCGGCGATCTTCACACGCTGGCGCGCGGGTTCCAGGCGGCGCCCGAAATCAGCGGCCTGTCGATCTCGCGCTTCTATTCGTTGCTCGATCCGCAGCGGATCATCCGTCCGCGTGGCAACCGCAGTTTCCGTCTCGAGCGGCGTTCGGTCGTCGAGGTGCGGGTCAACGGCCAACTTGTGCGGCGGCTCGAACTCGATCCCGGCAGTTTCGACCTCAAGGATTTTCCTTTCACCCAAGGGGCGAACGACGTCCGGCTGACAATCACCGACGATACGGGCCGCACCGAATCCTTCAATTTCGATATCTTCCTCGACCAGTCGCAATTGGCCGAGGGACTCAGCGAATTTGGCCTTTATGCCGGGGTGATCGCGCCGCTCGGCCGGCGCGGCCCGGTTTACAGCGACGACCTGGCGTTTAGCGGCTTCTATCGCCGCGGGCTCAGCGACAAGCTGACCCTTGGGGCCAACGCCCAGGCCGATCCCAATGGCTGGATGGGCGGGGTCGAAGCGGTCGTCGCGACCCCGATCGGCTCGTTCGGCGGCTTCGCTTCGGCCTCGCATGTCGATGGCGCCGGGAAGGGCTGGGCGTCGATCCTGACGTTCCAGCGTACGATGACGCGACGCACCGGCGGCGCCGACGCGCTGTCGCTCTCGTTCGAAACGCGCAGCCGCGACTTTGCGCCGATTGGCGTCGGGACACCGTCGAACCCCTATCGCTATGTCGCGGGCGCCAGCTACAACGGGTCGATCAGCGACACGCTCTATGCCGGGCTCGACGCACGCTATTCGCGCGGGCGCGGGACCGAACCCAATGTCGGCAGCTTGCGCGCGACGGGCGGCTGGCGGATTTCGTCGCAGCTCAACCTGACCGGCGACATCAGCTACGAACGCGCGGGGCGGCAGGACCGGGTCGGCGTCTTCGTTTCGCTCGTCTTCCGCCTCGACCGCGCATCGAGCCTGCGCGCCGATTATGACAGCCGGGGCGACCGCAAGCGGCTGACCTACCAAACCTATCACGGCTCGGGCACCGGGGCGTATAATTTCAGCGCCGACGTCGAACATAGCGATCTCGGGATCGCGACGACCGCCAACGGCATCTATTACGGCAATCGCGCCGAACTGGGTTTCAGCCATTTCGGCACCTTCGAGCGCGATCTCGGCGGATCGACCGGGCAGCGCACCTCTCTGCGTTTCGGCACCTCGCTCGCCTTCGCCGACGGCAGCGTATCGATCGGTCGGCCGATCCAGGACAGTTTCGCGATCGTTCGCGCACATCCTTCGCTGAAGGGGACCGACATCTTCGTCGATTCCAACGGCCGCTTCTCGACCGCGAACAGCGGCGCGCTCGGTACCGCGCTGCAGCCGAGCCTGAGCAGTTACAGTGAGCGTAATCTGTTGGTGACCGCGCCCGACGCCCCGATCGGTACCGACCTTGGTGAAGGGTCCTTTCGGCTGCTCCCCGGCTATCGCAGCGGTTACCGGCTCACGGTCGGATCGGACTATATGGTCAGCGTCGTCGGACGGCTGCTCGGCGCCAACGGACAGCCGATCGCACTCGTCGCGGGCAGCGCGATCGAGGAAGCGCATCCCGGGCGCGAGCCCGTACCCCTGTTCACCAATGCGGCGGGCCGATTTGGCGTCACCGGCCTTGCCCCCGGCCGGTGGCGGATCACGCTGAGCGATTCCGACCGGACGCAGTTCGACCTCGTGATCCCCGACGGCGCCGAGCGCACGGTGGCGGCGGGGGACCTGGTAGCCGAAAGGCGGTGATCGATGGCCGCGATTCCCCGCGTCGCCTTGATGCGGCCTGTTTGCTATCGGCTGCAAGCGTCGGCAGCACCCGCAGGTGACCTTGACCTCGCACCGACTCTCAGCGTTGTTGGTCAGGAATGTGAGGGGACAATATGGGCGCTAAAATCGTCGGGATCAGCCAGGCCGATGCGCGGAGGCTGTGGCTTCGGGCCCAGCGTCTCGACCAGAACGCGCCGTTTGGCGCGGGGCCATCGGCGGTCGCCGCGGCGATCGGCCATCTCGGCTATGTCCAGATCGATACCATCAACGTCGTCGAGCGCTGCCATCATCACATCCTGTGGTCGCGGATTCCCAGATATCGGACAGCAGCGCTCGTCGCAGTTCAGTCGAAAGAGAAATCTGCGTTCGAATATTGGACGCATGCGCTCGCCTATGTTCCGACAAGCGATTACCGATTCTTCGTCCCGGCGATGCAGGCCCGGCGGAGCAAGGCCCACCCGTTTCACGGCAGAATTGATCCCGACGCCTACGCGGCGATGCTTGCGCGTATTCGCGATCAGGGCCCGCTTTCCCTGCGCGATATCGATGACGATAAATTGGAGGAGAAACTGCATCCCTGGGCAAGTCGGAAGCCGTCGAAGCGCTTGCTCGACTATGGCTTCTGGGTTGGCGACCTCACCGTCAGTGCCCGGACCGGGATGTTGAAATCCTACGATCTGACCGACCGGCACTTCGGCTGGACCGAGCCCGTGCCTGCGGCGACGCCGGATGAATTCGCGGCCTATCTGCTCGATCGGGGGCTGCGCACGCAGGGCGTCGTCAATCTGGAGAGCATGACATATGGCGATGCGCCGGCCAAGGCGGCCGTGGCGCGGCTGGTTGCCGAGCGCGTAATAAAGGGGGCGCTGGTGCCGATCGAGATTGACGGTCTGGCACGCCTGAAGCACTGGGCTACGCCGACCGCGCTCGACGAGGTGCCTACATTGGAGCCGGCGCGGCGAGTGCATATCCTGTCGCCGTTCGATCCACTGGTGATCCAGCGCAAACGCCTCGCTGCGCTCTTTGGCCATGACCACAGGTTCGAGGCCTATGTTCCGGCGGCCATGCGCGTGCTCGGCTATTTCGCGCTTCCAGTCCTCGTCGGTGATCGGGTGGTCGCCGCGATCGATACCAAGATGGATCGCAAGGCCGGAGCGCTGGCGATCCAGAAATGGACTTGGCTCGTCCCTGAAGCGTCAGGTTTGCGAAGCCGGATCGAGGTTGCGTTGGGCCGTTTCGAACGATTTCAGAAATTGGCCTGATCTGTCGATATATTGTCCCTGCAAGGAGGAGCCGTAAACCAAGCGGCTGCAATGTAGAGCGCATTGGCCTTTTTGAGCGACCTTAAGGCATGCACGAACGAAGCGCGCGCGCCTGTGGAAATGCGCAAATGGCATTGTCGAAATGAATGGAGCAAATGGCGGCTAAGCCTTTGAAGGAAATGGTGGACGCACTAGGGCTCGAACCTAGGACCCGCTGATTAAGAG
>VFQO010000348.1_pt1 | contig 51937 bp, 55 predicted proteins | sample 3512331 | NCBI WGS metagenome assembly VFQO01 (sample SAMN10412371, study PRJNA504923) | tailings metagenome | isolation source: Replicate 3 from Balatoc abandoned mine | place: Philippines: Itogon, Benguet | collected 2017-08-28 | reverse complement strand
AGAATAGGTGGACGATTTGAGCTGGAATTGGTGGACGAATTCACCAGAATACGCACCGACACCGAACCTCGCACACGTTACTCCGCTGTTGACATTCAAGGCAGCACCGTGACTATTACCAGCACTGGTTTACCAGCACTGGTTTACCAGCAGGCAACCAAACACTGACCCTGTTCCGCTACAACGGCCCTATGCTGCAAAACACCGTGAATGTGGCCACATTTCAGGCTCGAATTTTCAGCTCTCGGCAACTCACTTGCACAAGGTTTGCACCAAGGAGTCAGCGGGCTGGGGCAGCCAAAAGCCCAGGCGGGTAGACACAAACGGGGAAGACTGGGCAACAAAGCTGGAACTGGTCATGGGGTGGTGGGTGCGCTGGCTGTAGGGTCGAAAAGGTGCTGAATACCGAGTTCAATCACAGCGCAGCCTACCCTTGCCAGCCCAAAACCGGCAAAAAGTCACTCGCTTGACTCACCCTAGGGGGTGAACAACCCTTCACCGCCGTGCTCAGCGAATCCATTAAACCCCCCACCATAGCCAGCACATCGGCAGGTTTGGCCCCCTGCCCCACTTACGATGTGCACGCCACTGGTCACTTGGCAATTGCGCAGGCTCATCCAATCGGTAGCGCCAACGAGCCCAGTCGGTTTGCTACCAAATGTAGGTTTATCGCCCCTTTGTTAACCGTTGGGCAACCACTACCGTGCTTGAAACTCTACTTCTTCACCAGATAGCCGATTAAACCACCTGCACAAGCTGACAGAATCGACATCGCCCATTTTTTTTCTTCTTCGGTAGCAGTGCTTGACCCTATTGTTTGAACGCAAAACCATCCCATCAGCAAAACAAAAATAATGGCCACCGCAAACAACGTAACGTCTTTACCAAGGCGAACATTTCGCTCAGCACTGGTTTCTTCTTTGTCTATTGAAACATTGAATTTATGGCCCGCAGGCGGGCTATTAAGGTCAATCGTACTCATAAGCCAATAATTTCTGTCTCTAACTTGCCACTATCCGGATTGACCAAACCAACTTTCATTCCCTTGGCTTTGCCTTGCCGAGCTGCAAAATAAAGCTGCAGCGCCTTTCTGAAAATCTCACTTTTACTGGATTCAGTATTCGCAACAGTTGACTCAATTTCCTTTACAAGCTCATCAGACAAAACCACATTGAATCGGACGCTCATCTCACACCTCACGTTTATGCACAGAGAAAACACTCTGGATGTGTAATTTATACACCTTTTTGACACACTTCACAACGACATCGTGTCTACTGTCAACACCATGGGTCACACCTAATATTCCGCTGTGGGCATTCAAAGGAGCCCCAGCCACTTTGGCCTGGGTGGCCATTTGGGCTACTCGCTCTGCCGCGCCTATGGTGATGGCACCGGGGCGCAGGCTTTTGGGCGTGCCGCTAAATAGCGCATCTTTGGTGCCGTTGTTGAATAAAAACCGCTCGGTGCTGCCCAGGCCATACACCTTGCACAAGGTTTGCACCAAAGAGTCAGCGGGCTGGGGCAGCCTACCCTTGCCAGCCCAAAACCGGCAAAAAGTCACCTGCTTAAATCACTCTGTGGAGTGACCATTGCTAAATGGTCAGGCCTCATACCCTTTGGGGTTCATGCTTTGCCACTTCCATGCGCTGGCGCACATTTCTTCCAGGCCCAGTTTTGCCTGCCACCCCAACAGCTGGTGTGCTTTGGTGGTACTTGCATAGCAGGTGGCGATGTCGCCGGGGCGGCGAGCCACCACTTGGTAGGGCACTGCACGGCCACTTGCGGCCTCGAAGGCTTTTACCATTTGCAGCACGCTGTAGCCCTGGCCGGTGCCCAAGTTAACCTGCCAGCAGCCCGGCTGGCTCAGCAACTTGTTAAGCGCAGCCACGTGGCCTTTGGCCAAATCCACCACGTGAATATAATCCCGCACGCCCGTGCCATCGGGTGTGGGGTAATCGTTACCAAACACATTCAGCCGCTCGCGCAGGCCCACCGCCACTTGGGCCACATAGGGCATCAAGTTGTTGGGTATTCCGTTGGGGTGCTCGCCAATTAACCCGCTTTCATGCGCCCCCACCGGGTTGAAATAGCGCAATATACCCATAGCCCAGGGAGTTCTGGCCAACTGCATGGCATGTGCATGGTCGCGAAGAATTTCCTCAACCATGAGCTTGCTGCGCCCATACGGGTTGGTGGCCTGCAAGGGCGCGGTTTCTTCTATTGGCACGCATTCGGGGTTGCCATACACCGTGGCCGACGAACTAAACACCATGCGCGTTACACCGTGCACGGCCATGGCTTTTAAAAGCATCAATGTGCCTTGCACATTGGTTTCGTAATACGCGTGTGGTTTTTCTACAGACTCACCCACCGCCTTTAAACCCGCAAAATGCACCACTGCACTTAGCTGGTGGGCCTTCAGTACCAGGTTAAGGTTTTCGGTGTCCAAAATATTCACCGGGTAAAAAGGAAAGTCTTTGCCAGTGATGCGCTTTACCCTGCGCAGCGACTCTTCGCTGCTGTTAGCCAGATTGTCTAGCGCCACAATGTTAAAGCCTGCATTCAGCAGCTCTACGCAGGTGTGCGAACCAATATAGCCTGCCGCGCCAGTGACCAAAATGGTGTGTTTCATAGCCTGGTGGTTGGTGATCAACAGGCCATACTGTAATTGATTTACTGTGCCAATTTGTGGACACATGCAGCAGTGGGTGTGGCCCTAGCTTTTAAACAACCCCTTCACCGCCGTGCTTAGCGAATCCATTACGCCACCCACCATGGCCAGCACATCGGCGGGTTTGGCCCCCTGCCCCACTTGGGTTTGAATACCCGCCAGGCCACTTTACAACACTGCCCAATATTTACTAGCCTCGGCATTCAAATCTTCAAGCTTCGCATTTTCCAGCTTGGCCCACAGGGCATGGGCAGCGGCCAACTGCCTGGCGTGCTCGGCCTGCTGCGGGGCCTGCAGTTCGCTTGCATCCAACAAATACAGGGCAGAGAACATTTCAAAGGCCTGGGTGCGCGCGGTTTTTAGTTGCGGCTCGGTGATGTGTTGCGTCATGTTGCCCCCTTATTCGCTTGCCGTGGCCAAGGCTTCGGCCTGTGCAATGCCCTGGCGGGTGGCGTTTACGCTGGCCTCTAGCTCGGCAAACACGCCGCCCAATTGGTTAATGCTGCCCTGCCCGCGCAGCACATTCAGCCATGCCTCTTGCATGCGCAAGCTGGCTTGCCGGGCTTGCTGCAGCAGTTCTACCGTGGGCGGGCCCAGCACATGGGCTTTCCATGCTTTTTTCCAAGCCTCGGGCAGCTTGTTGCCCTCCACATAAGGCTTTTGAACTTTGTCGCGGTAGTCCACCTGGCGGGCCAATTGCTCGCGCTGGGTGATCCACTGTATTTGCTCATCCAGCACGTGCTGGTTATACAGCAGGGCGTTGGCCACTGCATCGGCATCGCGCTGCAGCACCTGGGCCACCACATCGCTGTGGTGGGCCTTGGCCACGTGCTGGGCCAACCCGCCTAGTGCAGTTTTGGTGGTGCTGCCCAAGCTGGGCAAACCGGGCACATGCTCCAAGGCCCCGGCCAACGCCTTTACAGCCTTTTGGGTGTTGCTGCTGGTGTCGCCCTTGGCCAGTGCTTGCAAGGCGGCAAAGTAGCTGGCTTGTACACCAAGGTGTTGCTGCACCTGCCCCAACCACACCACCCGCTGCTGCATTAACTCGGTTTGCTCTTGCAGGGTGGCCTGTGTGCGCGGTAAGCGGGGCAGCAGGTCGGCAGTAAAGCCCAAGGAATGTTCAAGCGCAGCCTTGTTCACCTTGCCCAACACGGCCACGTATTGCTGACCACCTTCGGCCACCTGCTGCGCTGTGCTAGAACCAGGCGTGCTTGCACATGCGTTTAGCAGCAAGGCGCATACAGCCAACAATGTTGCGGGAAATTTAAGGTGTGATATTGGGCGCATGGGGCAAATTGAAGCGGTTAATGTGCCCTACACTGTAGCCCCGCACACAGCCGCTTGCCTAAACCTCGCTTTGGTGAGGTAAGCATATGGTTACCCCGCCAGGCTTAGCCTACCCAGCATTTGCGGTGCTGCGTGTAGGTAAAGTTTTAGGGCATCCCCACAATTGTGGGGGTGGGCGGATTTAATGGTGCAAAGCCGCCCGGCATTGTTCAAACTTTAACAAAAGTTGTTTAAGCTACCTCAAACAGCCACACCCGCCGCGCATGCTGACCGTTGCACAGCAGGGCGGTAGCGTGCCCAAACCCCACACCATGACCAGCCGCCAAGCCAAACTGCAAGAAGACACCAACTACCGCGTAATGCGCCTTCTGGAAGAAAACCCCGACCTTACGCAACGCGAACTGGCCGAAAAGCTGGGGGTGAGCGTGGGCGGGTTGAACTACTGCTTGAAAGCCTTGATGGAAAAAGGTTTGGTGAAGATGAACAACTTTGCACATTCCAAAAACAAGTTTGGGTATGTGTATGTGCTCACGCCCAGCGGCATAGCAGAAAAGACAAGGCTAACCAGCGCTTTTCTGAAGCGAAAAATGGAAGAATATGATGCCTTGAAATCAGAAATAGAAGCCTTGAAAAAAGAATTTGAGAGCAGCAAAAAGAACCTTGGCCGAATACTGAAGCGGTAATTTTTAAAACTCGGTATTTTTTAAAACTTGCCTAAATATACTTAAACGCAGCACAGGATTCAAAATATGAAAATAAAAGCAAGCGAAAATATTACAGTTGCAGTTGTAGGCCTCGGCTACGTTGGGCTACCTCTAGTAATAGAATTTGGAAAAAAATTCAAAACTATTGGCTTTGACATTTTGGAAGAAAAGGTAAAAAAATGCCGATCTGGCACAGACCCATCGAGGGAGATCCCAGATAAAGAAATGCGCCTTGCTAAAAATGCAACTTATACGAGTGACCCATCGAATTTAGGAGAGGCTGACTTTGTATTGGTTGCAGTTCCGACTCCGGTCGACCAAGCGCGCATACCAGACTTCAGACCATTAATTGGCGCCAGCAGAAACATTGGTCCGTATTTGAAGCCGGGCGCTATTGTGATATATGAGTCTACAGTTTACCCAGGGGCGACAGAAGAGATATGCATTCCGGTCCTGGAGCAATCTTCTGGTTTGAAATGGAAAAAAGATTTCTGGGTTGGATACAGTCCGGAACGTATTAACCCTGGCGATCGTGAGCACATGCTTACGAATGTCATCAAAGTGGTCTCTGGCGATACGAATGAGACTCTAGAAAAAGTTGCGAATCTTTATGAACACATAGTCGAGCCGGGCGTACATCGTTGCTCAAGTATTAAAGCTGCCGAAGCTTGCAAGGTTATTGAAAACACTCAGCGAGATTTGAATATTGCGCTCATGAACGAGTTAGCAATCATTTTCGAAAAAATGAATATTGACACCACCGAGGTCCTCGAGGCTGCTAGCACGAAATGGAATTTTCTTAAATTTAAACCGGGCCTGGTTGGTGGGCACTGTATTGGGGTTGATCCTTACTACCTGACCCATAAAGCTGAAATGCTCGGCTATCATCCTCAGGTCATATTGGCAGGGCGAAGAATAAATGATGGTATGGGGAAATATATCGCTGAACAAACGATTAAACAGATGATTGCTAATGGTAGTAATATCAAAGGCGCTAAAGTCATAGTTTTGGGTATTACTTTTAAGGAGGATTGCGCGGACCTGCGTAACAGTAAAGTGATTGACATTGTTACTGAACTCAAAACCTATGGATGCGATGTCTTTGTTCATGATCCAGAAGGTGATTCAAAAGAAGCATTGCAGGAATATGGAGTGCTTCTAACGGAATGGGAAGATTTGCCAAAAGCCGATGCCATAGTGGCGGCTGTTGCCCACAAACAATATAAAGAATTAAGCGTGCTGCAACTTGCCGGAAAATCCAAACAAGGCGGATGCTTTATTGATGTAAAGGCGAGTTTCAACTCAGAGCAGCTCAAAGATGCTGGGTTTATGGTTTGGCGGCTGTGAACTCTACTGTCATTGGTTCCTATGACGATAGACAAATGAGCAAGGCAAGATACTACCGGCTAGCTGTTGCATCGTCTTTGGTCTCAAAATTCGGTACGACGCTAGTACAACTGCTACTTATCCCGCTCGCTTCCATCGCCCTTGGTGTCGAGGGTTTTGCCTTATACGTCATGCTCACTGCAGCTTCCGGCTGGCTAACAATTGCCAGCTTGGGTTTCGGGCCAGTACTCTCGGTACAAGTGGCGAGTAACGTTGTCGATGGCACGTCTCAGCGGGAGCAAGTGATTGTCGCTTCAGCATTCTGGACTTCTCTTGGACTTAGCCTGTTAGCAGCGACAGCGGCAGCAGTTGTTGTTCTAACAATACCCGCAAGTCAGATTTTCGGCGCTCAATTCGAGCAGCATTCTGGTGAGGTTATTCTTGGCTTTCTGCTATTGACAGCAGTTTATGTTTTACAGGTAAATCTCTCCATTTTCGAAGCAGTGCAGGCAGGTTTACAGCGCCAACACACAACCAATCTAGTTGTCGCTCTGGGCGCACTTACTACGTTGCCTATAGTTTTCTTAGTTGCAGATTGGAGACCCACGCCGGTAAGTTTCCTGGCCGCTGGCTTGCTACCGACTCTAGCCCTTAGGCTTGCTCACGCACTTTGGATGTGCTGTAGGCGGATGTCAATGCTGCCGCGATGGCAGAGCTTTGATATTAAAGTGGTTAAGCTTCTGCTGTCTAGCGGTGCTGTTTATTCTCTGGCTGGTAGTGCAGGAAATTTTATCTCGCATGCATTACCAACGATTCTGATTGGCCGTGTTCTAGGACCTGTCGAGACAGGAGCTTTCGCAGCAACAATGCACCTAATTATTCTTCTAAGCGGTGTCACTGCGATGCTTGTGTCACCTGCTGTGCCAGTCATTGCCAGTAGCCTAGCGCAGCGCGATTATAGATGGGTCCAGAATGCATACAACAAACTCTTGATCGGAAGCATGGGATTTGCATTCGTCTCAGCAACAGTACTAGTGCTCGCAGGTGAACAAATTTTTGAAGTGTGGATGCGTGGTACCGTTCAACCTAACCCGTGGTTAATTGTTAGCGCCGGAGCATACTTTCTGCTGTCTACCTGGGAGGTAGTGCATTTTAGTTTAGCAGTAGCTATGCGCAAGGCAGTGATCGCATCTTGGTTGGTATTTTCGCGTTCGGTTGCCGGTGCAGCACTCACAGCGGTAGTCCTTCCCATTGGGGGGGCAGGAACGGCATATATTGCAATGTGCGTTGCAGTTCTTTTCGTCAATTCCATTCCACTATACTTGCTGGTTAGGTCCGGACTTCGTGTGTCGAAGTGAATTAATTTTCGTTACTAAGTAGATTGCTGCCGCAGCAAACTCCAACTTTTCAACTGGTAAAAATATGAACTGGTACTCACAATATGGCGAAGACGCTCTGCTGGCCAAAATTTTCGATAAAACAAAGGGGCTGTGTGTTGAAGTGGGCGCTAATGATGGCATCAAGTACAGTAACACCAAGCATTTCGAAGAGATCGGATGGCAGTGCATTCTGATCGAGCCGACACCTTATCTTTGCAGCAAAATTCGAAAAAACCGAAAAGGCAAGCTTTTTGAGTGCGCCGCCTCGTCGGCTGAAGGTGAAATGACGCTGCATGTAGCAGAAGGGCATGACCTATTCTCAAGCCTTGAGTCATGTAGCACGATGGCTGAAGAGTTAGGTCGTAACCAAACAATCATAAAATCAGTCTCAGTTCGTATTCGTCCTCTTGATGACATGCTGGAAGAGGCTTCCGTCGACTCTATCGAATTTATTTCTATTGATGTAGAAGGACATGAAATGGCTGTTCTCGAAGGTCTTGATCTCAATCGCTGGAAGCCTAGAGTAGTTTTAATCGAAGACAAGTCTGATCTTGATAAGACCGCGGTTGAACGTCATATGACTCAGTATGGATATATGCGCTTTTATAGATCTGGCGGTAACGACTGGTATGCCAAATCTAGACAAATCAGTTTATTTTTTATGTTGCGCATGCTTATCATAGGTCGAGCAGAGCTACGTGGTCTGCTCAAGGTCCTGTTGCCGCGACCACTCCTGCGATTTGCAATCCTCACCCGCCGATCGCTGCTGAAGATATAAGTTGAAGCTAAATAAACTAATTTCCGCGATGCAACACAAAAAGCACAAGAGTGAATACAAATAATTCTAAAACTATTCTTCTGATGTCGCCGGTCGATATGGCTAAGGATGGAGCGGGCCAACTCTATCTAAAAGGAGTCATTTCTACGGCACCCTATGTTCGAGTTGTCAGCACAAGACTTCCTGAAGGCGGATATTTGGAGTATGCATCTACAGCAAGCCGGATTTCGAGGGCCTTGACATCATTAGCATCACGAATTGGAGCATGGCAAACGCTGAAAATAGCGCTATACGAGCGAAAACAATTATCTCTAGACGCACGACGAGCAAAAGAATTGCTCAGTAGTTACGAAGCCGATTCAGGTTGGATTACTCTATCGTCACCTGAATCTATTTTGCTTGCACATTCGTTGATAAAAAAAGGTGTGAAGATCAGGGTGACCGTTTGGGATGCTCCAGAGCATATACTAGTTTCGCAGAACATTAGCCGTACTACTACTGAAAGGCTGATGAACTTATTTACTGAAGTGCTACGCGGTGCTAAATCAGTATCGGTAATCAGCTACAACATGCAGGAGCGCTATCAATCACAGTTAGACATTACAGCTATTGTGATCCGCCCCGTTGCCGCTCTGCTCCAGGAGGAAAAAAAAACTGTTAGCCACCGTCGAACACTACGGATCGTATTTGCTGGATCCCTGTATGCTAAGGTCGAGTGGAACGCACTACTAAAGTCATTGGCAGCTCAACAATGGCGTATTGCCGATCGGAAAGTAGTTGTTTACTACCTAGGGGCATTTCCGCTTCGTGGCGCTCATTTTGATAGGCGCGTAAAGCGCCTTGGGCAAATGCCGACGGCTGAAGCCGCAGCCTTATGTCGAAAGTGTGATGTTGCCTACCTCCCTTACTGGATTTCCAGCGACAACGCTTTGGTAGCGTCGACCTCTTTTCCAAGCAAGCTTGCGTTTTACATCAGTAACGGACTTCCCGTATTTAATCACGGCCCCAAAACCTCTGAAACCACACGCATCATGCATGACTTTGAGATTGGCGTCAGCTGTCATAGTTTAGACGTCGATAAAATCGCAGCTGCATTGGAGGTATTAGCACGCCCTGAAAAACTAATTGATATCCAACAGGAAATTCGCAACCTAATATTAAATGAATTATCAGCCCAATCAGTTGAAAAACACTTTATTGAGTTTATCTCTAAATAAGTAAAACTGTATGGAAAATTTAGCATCGAGCAAAGCCACTTCTGTGGACTTAGACCTATCAATTCAAAGTGGCAAACGCTGTGGAGCTAATATTCATGTTGCAATTGTCGTAAATTTTCTCACTAGTTATCGTGAGGGTTTTTACCGGAAATTGCTAGCAATAGAAGGACTAACAATCACGATTTATTGTCATGAGCCACCAACTCATTTAAATCTAACAAGCATTCACACGCACTTTTCCGAAAATGTAAGAATCATCCCCGGCAAGTTCTTATTAGGAGAAAAAATTGTACTCAGCCGGTTGCCGTGGTTCGACTTGTTTACTAAGTATGATTTGGTCTATGTAGAGGGTAATCCTCGATATTTTTCCATGGCATTGCTTGCCACAATGCTTCGTTTGACTGGTCGGCGAGTTGTGTTGTGGGCTATGGTGCATTCATTTCGAAACTTCCGTCTCGGACTATTACTTAGGCTTTTCTGGTACCGCATGTTTAAACAGGTCTTGGTATATTCGGATGCTGAAGCGAATTTCCTTTCTTCGAAAGGATTTAATCAACAAATTGTTGGAATCAACAATGGAGTGGACTATGAGCTCATAACGAAGGCAGTATTAGCCTGGCCTCATTCCAGGTTAAAAGAATGGCGCGACTCAAATGGATTAGATAATCGAACTATCATTCTGTCATGCTCTAGACTCGACAAAAAAAATAAGTTCGAGCAAATTTTGCAGATCCTGCCACAACTACTCAAAAAGCATCCCAATTTGTTATGGTGTGTCATCGGCGATGGTCCGGAGCGTATTACCCTCGAAGCGCAAACACGAGAGCTCGGCCTGAAAAACCATGTTCGGTTTCTCGGAAAAATATATAGCGAAATCGAGCAAGCGCCATGGTTTCTATCTAGTCAGATACTGGCTCACCCTGGGGCAATCGGATTGACATTGCTGCATGCAATGGCATTTGGATTACCGGTAGTTACTCACAAAGATGCGAGACGGCATGGGCCGGAGTTTGCAGCAATGATTCCCGGTGTCCACGGCTTAACGCACGGCGAGGACGCACAGGATGAAATTTCTAGCTGCCTGATCGAATTGTTAAATAACCAGAGTCAGTGTCAAAAAATGGGCCAGGCTGGCAAGAAGGTTGTTAAAGATGAGTACAACACCGGCGTCATGGTTGCTCGTTTCTTGAGGATGATCTATCCAGAAAGCCACAGGGGGAAGGATCATCCGTAATGATAATTGAAAACTCGAAGCAGGCCCTGTACAGGACAATACTATTCGGTGGAATTTGTGGTTTTGAGATAGCAGCCGGTCTAACAACACTGGCAGATGCTTTATCAACACCAGCGTCGATTGCGGTTAGGATATTCGTGGCCAGTTGCGCTCTCATCGCGGTGCTGATGGATTTTGGTAAAGCATTCGATAAGTCAAGACGAATCATTCTGGGTTTTTGCCTTTTTTGGTATCTGTATCTGTTACGGATAGCATATGCAACTACTCTATCAACAGAGATGCTTGCATTTCCGGCCTGGTATTACTACTCGTGGTCGATCGGCGCCAGTGCATTGCCAATGATCGGGATCTCACTGTGGTCGCCGCGCTATGAAGATGCAGACCGAAATTTCAAGACACTTTTTGCAGCTTTAACGGTTAGCGGCGTGCTGGCATCTTTTGGAGCATCCTCGATCGAGCTAAACCAAAACAATGAACTTGTGGAAACAGGTCGCATGCAATTGGTGGCGCTCAACCCAATTTTGCTTGGACAACTTGGATGTACGTTAGTTGTGATGGCCGTATGGGTACTTGCAAATCGGTATGACTCTTATCGGTCCTCCGCTAAGTTAATTTTTATTTTTGTTGCCTTGATCGGATCAATTTTGCTGGTCGGCTCCAACTCAAGAGGCCCGCTTGTTTCGGCTGTCGTCTGTCTACTTTTCATCTCGCTGCTATCCAGCAAGCGCGCCCGTTTTTATTCCATAGCGATGTTTATTATAAGCATTGTTGCCTTTGTACCTGCGACTCAATACCTTGAGTCTAAATACGGAATATCAACCTATACGCGTCTTTTTGGTCAGTCTCAGCTGACAGAGGAGAATACCTTGAATCGACTCAGTCGATACGATGGTGCAATTAACGCCTTTTTGGATAATCCTTTGCTTGGTTCAAGTTTAGAAGAGCCCATACATGGTGGTTACCCACATAATTTTTTCATTGAAGCGCTGATGTCAACGGGCGTTTTCGGATTTTTACTTCTAACTATCCTGATTCTGATCACCTTTATATTTGCTATCAAGATATATTTGAGAGTCAAAGGATATGGTTGGGTAAGTGTTCTATTCATACAGTACCTAGTCGGTGCCCAGTTTTCTGGATCTATTTACACCATCAACTACCTTTGGATTACAGCAGGGTTGGTCATAGCAATATATGCGTCGCTTGTGCCTTTCGTCAGGCGTCGACGTGTTGAATTTTCATCCAGACGAACATTCGGTTCAAGCCGGCTAATGAGTGCCGAGTCCGCACATGGCAGAGAAGGAGCATTTAATGAGAGATAGTTTGACAGAGGCTTGTCTGCGCGGTGAGATCTTACGCGGGGATGATTTCTGTTCCGAGGATATCGCTGTTTGGTTTGAACAAGAAAAAGAAGGCTATTCATCGTTGGGGGCTGCTGACCGATCCAAGTACAAGTATGCGTACCACGCTTTAAATAGATACCACGGCTATGAACGACTTCCGGAAGATTTTATTTCAACGCATTTGCTTGGCCTCGGTAGCGCTTGGGGAGACGAGTTACTTCCAATGGTTGGACGCGCTAAATTTGCGACAATATTGGATCCATCACTCGCATTTTTCGATGCTCGAATCGATGGTCTACCAGTAGCTTACAAGCAGCCAAATGCAAGCGGTCGCATAGATTTGAGCGATTCCAGCGTCGATTTGGTTGTTTGCTTCGGCGTACTGCACCACATCCCTAATGTAAATTTTGTTATTCAAGAAATCTCTAGAGTACTCAGGCCAGGTGGTATTTTCCTATTGCGCGAGCCAATTGTCTCAATGGGTGATTGGCGCTATGCCAGACCGGGATTGACAAAAAATGAAAGGGGCATCCCGTTGAAAATACTTAGAAAGCAATTGGCTGACGCGAGCCTACGTATTTGCTATGAAGCATTAGTTGATTTCGCCCCGCTGACGCGGCTTATTTCACGATTCATCAGAAAAGATGTCTTCAATAGCATGAAGCTTGTCAAAATTGATTCATTCATATGTAAGTTAATGAAGTGGAACCTTCGATATCATGCTAAGTGGCCTTGGCATAAATTTCGCCCAACGTCTGCTTTCATGGTGTGCAGTAAGCTTGATAAGGTACCGGATTGCAGACCATGAGGATATTGTTCATTGGCCCATTGCCAGAACCCGTTACTGGACAGTCATTAGCCTGTCAAGTTTTACTCGAAGAGTTGGAGCAAAATCATCTGGTAGATGTTATAGATATAAATAAAAACAGCCTAAAGAGTGGGGTCGCCGGCGGCAGATTAGGCCGAGTGCTGGAGGTTCTTGGTTTTGGCTGGCAAGCTTGGCGGCTCTCGAGGCACTGCGACATCGTTTACTTCACCATTTCTGAATCAGTGGCTGGAAATCTGAAAGATGTGCTTATCTACTGTGCCTGCGCTGGACGTTTGCGTAGAATGACTGTACATTTGCACGGCGGCGCAGGCATGAAAGTATTATTACGCGATAAGCCGCTCTTGGCCAAGCTCAATCGCTATTTCTGGAAGCGGATGGGGGCTGTAGTTCTGCTTGGACAACGCCACTTACCATTAATGAATGGTTTGCCCGATGAGTGGAGAGAAAAAAGTATTCACTGTATACCGAATTTTGCTCAGGACTACCTGTTTCGTAGTCCTGCTGAAATCGATGCCAAATTCAGGGCGCCAGGGTGTCTTCGCATCGTTTTTCTAAGCAATATGATTCCAGCCAAAGGTCATGAAGAACTATTAGCCGCCTATTGCAGCCTGAACACAACTGAGCAATCACAGATTCATCTGGAATTCGCTGGTGCGTTTGAAAGCAGCGCAGCGCGCGACGCTTTCTTAAACCGGATTTTGAAATTCCCTAAGGTTAGTTACCTTGGAGTGGTGGGTGGGGCTTCGAAAGCAGATCTTCTGGGGCGAGCGCATGTCTTCTGTCTTCCTACCTATTATCCCTACGAGGGCCAGCCCATCTCAATCCTAGAGGCGTACGCCTCGGGCTGCGCCGTAATTACTACAGACCATAGCGGGATATTTGATGTTTTTGTGCCGGAGATCTGCGGCTTGACAGTTGAGCCCAAATCGGTCAATTCCTTAACTTCAGCATTGCGCCGATGTCTTGCTGATCGTGCAATGCTTCATGAACAAGCTCACCATAACCGACAACTCGCACAGGAGCGCTACAGAGTCAGCACTTATACCAGTCGACTACTTTCGGTGCTGTCCAAACTATACGTCGCCCCCTAAGCAATCAACTGCCATCACAAAGTTAACAATGCCCTATAGCTCTTACCAAATCTGCACTCATTGCATTATGGACACTACAGACCCGAACATCATGTTTGATGATCGCGGCCGGTGTGATTACTGCAACAACTTCTACGCGACGATCAAGCCCCACTGGGACACTGATATTAAGGGCCAGGTGACACTGGAGCAAATGGGCAAATCGATACGTGCCGACGGAATTGGGCGTGACTTCGACTGCATCATCGGCTTAAGTGGAGGTCTAGACAGTTCTTACGCCGCATATGTAGCCAAAGAGAAAATGGGCCTGCGCCCTCTTCTATTTCATGTCGATGCTGGCTGGAACACCGACCAAGCGGTTGGCAATATTGAAAAGCTCGTCGACGGCCTGGGTCTTGATCTGTATACAGATGTTGTAAATTGGGAATCCGTTAAGCGTATGCAGGTTGCATTCTTGCGTTCAGGCATTCCGGATCAAGACCTCGTTCAAGACGCAGCTTTCTTCTCTGGCCTGTATAAGTTTGCTCGCAAATACAAGATTAAACACATCATCACGGGCTCAAACTTTTCAACTGAATGTTGCAGGGAGCCTGAAGAATGGGGGGGCTACTTGGGCATTGATAAAACATTGTTCGACGACATCTGGAGGAAATGCGGGGACGGCAAACCAAACGACGAGTTTCCATTGGTAGACATTCTTGTCTACAAGCTTTGGTATCAAAAAATCTTGGGCATGAAAGTGCATCACCCGCTTAACCTGGTTCCCTACATTAAAAAAGATGCTGAAGATGAGCTGGAACGGCGATTCGGCTGGCAACGTTTTCAACACAAACACCATGAGTCGCGCTTCACAAGGTTCTACGAGGACTACTGGCTACCACGACGATTCGGTTACGAAAAACGCAGGGCACACTTCTCTAGCTTGATCATGACCGGGCAAATGACTCGTGACCAAGCCCTGGATCGAATCTCGCGCCCAGAAATGGATGAACACTTTCTTAAACAAGAATTTGAGTACGTGGCGCATAAGCTGGACCTTACAATAAGCGAACTACAACAATTGTTCGAGATGCCCAAAAAGACCTATCGAGATTACAAGAACAAGCGGGACTTGATTGGACTGGGTGCGAACGTGATGCGCAAGCTCGGGCTTGAAAAAAGGTATTTTCGATGATTTGTATTGTCGACTATGGCGTGGGCAACATACAGGCTTTTCTAAACTTGTTTAAACGCTTGGGAATAGAGGCCAAACGGGCTGACACCCCAGCCGCACTAAGCAACGTTGCGCGGCTTGTATTGCCTGGTGTTGGACATTTCGACCACGCCATGGAGCAGTTCAACAACTCGGGGATGCGCAGCAGAGTAGAAGAACTTGTACTCGGTACTCAAGTTCCGGTGATTGGGGTTTGCGTTGGAATGCAAATGCTCGCGCGCAGTTCAGATGAAGGCACCTTGCCAGGTCTTAACTGGATACCCGGACGTGTAAAAGCGTTTGCGAGTCATCCCGCAAGTGCCAATTTGCCAATGCCTCACATGGGCTGGAACGATTTACAGCCGAATGCAAATAGCAAACTATTTTCTAAAGATTTTGAAGAATCTCCGCAGTTTTATTTTCTGCATTCTTACTACTTTGACGCCGAAAATAAACAGGATGTGGCTGCTACAGCGCATTACGGTCTCGACTTCGACGCCGTAGTATCTCGGGGGCAGATTCATGGCGTGCAGTGCCACCCCGAGAAAAGTCACCATTGGGGCGAGCAACTTCTGAAAAATTTTGTGGAGCTTTAACAGATGTTGCGTCCTCGTATTATTCCTTGTCTATTGGTGCACAAGGGTGGGCTGGTTAAAACTCAGCAATTTAAAGATCCAAAATACGTCGGTGATCCCATCAACGCCGTTAGGATTTTCAACGAAAAAGAAGCAGACGAACTAATGGTGCTAGACATAGACGCCACAGTAAACGACGTGGCGCCTGACTTCGCCCTAATAGCCAAGCTGGCCGCGGAGTGCCGGATGCCTTTGTGCTATGGCGGGGGTGTGACCACTGCAGCACAAGCAGCCAAGATTATAGACATGGGGGTTGAAAAGGTTGCGGTAAGTGCCTCAGCGATTGCCAACCCCACTTTACTCACAGAAATGGCGGCAGAGGTGGGACGACAATCGGTGGTTGCCGTACTGGATGTACGTAAGCGCACGGGCTTATTCTCCAAAGGGTATGAAATACGTACTCACAATGGCCTGACAGCTCATAAAGTTGACCCCTTGGAAATGGCCAAGCAACTTCAAGAAGCTGGTGCCGGAGAAATCGTCATCAACTCCATAGACCAGGATGGGCTTATGCAAGGTTACGACCTGGAGTTGAGTACACAATTCAAAAAAATATTGAATATTCCAGTCACATTTTTGGGCGGTGCTGGTTCGCTAGATCATATGAAAGCATTGATATCCAGACTAGGCGTGGTTGGTGCGGCGGCGGGTAGTCTATTTGTGTTCAAAGGAAAGTATCGAGCGGTGTTAATTAACTACCCCACTCCCGAACAAAAGCTCACGCTCTGGCGCGAGTCATTGAAATATTAAAATTTTCATAAACCAGGTAATTATGTTCACAGACAAAACTCTACTGATAACTGGCGGCACAGGGTCATTTGGCAACGCTGTGTTGCGCAGGTTTCTTGAATCAGACTTGAAAGAAATTCGAATTTTAAGTCGAGATGAAAAAAAACAAGATGACATGCGCAAAAAGTACAACAACCCCAAGCTCAAATTTTATATTGGGGATGTGCGCGACTACCAGGCTGTTTTGAATGTTGTGCGTGGCGTCGATTTTATTTACCACGCCGCTGCGCTCAAGCAGGTTCCATCCTGCGAATTTCATCCGCTTGAGGCTGTTAAAACAAACGTGTTTGGCACAGAGAACGTTCTGGAAGCGGCGATAACCTGCGGTGTTAAACGTGTTGTGGTTCTTAGCACCGACAAAGCAGTTTACCCAATCAATGCCATGGGCATCAGCAAGGCCATGATGGAAAAAGTGGCAGTAGCCAAATCACGCAGCAGCAATAACACGGTGATTAACGTGACACGGTATGGCAATGTGATGTGCTCCCGTGGCTCAGTCATTCCGCTGTTTACAAGTCAAATTCGCTCTGGTCAGCCCATCACCATCACCGACCCAAACATGACGCGCTTCATGATGACACTGGATGACGCTGTGGACTTGGTGCTGTATGCATTTGAGCATGGCAAGCCTGGAGAGATTTTCGTTCAAAAAGCCCCAGCAGCTACCATTGAAACCCTGGCGCATGCGCTGACGGACCTATTGGGCAAACCCAAACATGAAGTGCGTGTAATAGGCACACGCCACGGTGAAAAACTCTATGAAGCGTTGCTAAGTCGAGAAGAAATGGTAGCTGCCCAAGACCTGGGAGGCTATTACAGAGTACCGCCAGATCTGCGTGACCTGAACTATGGAAAGTTTGTTGAACAGGGCGAGATAAGAATTTCTGAAGCAAGCGATTACAACTCTCACAACACCACCCGTTTGGATATAACTGGTATGCAAGCGTTGCTTAAAAAGCTGCGCTTTATTCAGGCCACCCTGCGTGGTGAACTGGTTGAGGCCGAGGAGTAATTAAATTGGGATTGTCTAATTGCCGCATCTTGGTGACTGGTGCCAACGGATTTATCGGCAAAAACCTGATTGTTCATTTAAGCGAATTATCGAACATTGAGGTAAAAACTTTCGTCCGAGGAGACGACCCCAGCAACCTACCCAAGTTAGTTGCCGAGGTAGATGCAGTGGTTCATCTGGCAGGTGAAAACCGACCATTGGATGACTCAGCATTTGTACAAGTGAATGTTGAATTAACTTCTGAATTGTGTAGTGCGATTGAGCAAGAGTTCAGATCCACGGGGCGGCATGTGCCTTTGGTGCTGTCATCATCCACGCAAGCGGAACGAGACAACCCTTATGGGCGAAGCAAACTTGCGGCAGAATCAGCCGTCAAAACCTTAACAGAAACCACAGGCAACCCTTGTGTAGTTTTCCGTCTGCCTGGTGTATTCGGTAAGTGGTGCAAGCCAAACTACAACTCGGTGGTCGCCACCTTCTGCCACAACATAGCGCGAGAGTTGCCTATACAGATCAACGACCCAAATGCTAGCCTGAGACTCGCCTATGTGGACGATGTGGTGGACGCTTTACTTACAGCCTTGGAGTCTCCCACAACAGGTTATAGCCTGGGTGAAGTAGTGCCCCAATACACCATCACCTTGGGCGAACTTGCACAGCAAATCAGAGCTTTTGGTGAGTGCCGTTCCACACTCTTAACAGAGCGTGTGGGCACTGGCTTGGTTCGTGCGCTTTATGCCACTTATGTGAGTTACTTGCCAAATCAAAAGTTTTCTTACTCTGTGCCACAGTACGGCGACTCACGAGGTGTTTTTGTTGAAATGCTAAAAACGCCTGACAGCGGTCAATTTAGCTATTTCACTGCTCACCCAGGCATTACACGCGGGGGGCACTATCATCACACCAAAACCGAAAAGTTTCTGGTTATCAAAGGCGAGGCGCTATTTCGTTTTCGTCATTTACTAACCGATGAATTGATCGAATTGCGAACCAATGGCAACACCCCTCAAGTGGTAGACACCATCCCTGGCTGGACACACGATATAACCAACGTGGGCAGTGATGAAATGGTGGTGATGCTTTGGGCCAATGAAAATTTTGATCGAGAAAATCCAGACACGGTGGCCAAAAAAATCTGAATCATGAAAAAACTCAAAGTACTGTCGGTCGTCGGCACTCGACCTGAAATCATAAGATTGTCTCGAGTCTTGGCAGCGCTCGATGCTCATTGCGAACACGTACTTGTGCACACGGGGCAAAACTACGACTATGAATTGAATCAAGTATTCTTTGATGATCTGGGTGTGCGTAAGCCAGATTACTTTTTGAACAGTGCCGAGGGTAGCACGGGTGCAGCAAATACCATCGGCAATTTAATTACAGCAGTAGATGGGGTATTGGCCCTCGAAAAACCTGAGGCCATGCTGGTGCTTGGCGATACCAACAGTTGCTTGTCTGTCATTCCAGCAAAGCGGCGCAAAGTGCCTATTTTCCACATGGAGGCGGGCAACCGTTGCTTTGATCAGCGTGTGCCTGAAGAGACGAACCGCCGGATTGTAGACCACACCGCCGACATCAATCTCACGTACAGCACAATTGCGCGGGACTACCTTTTGCGTGAAGGTTTACCACCCGACCAGGTCATTAAAACGGGTAGCCCAATGTACGAGGTGCTGCATCATTACCTTCCGCAAATCGAATCTTCGAAGGCGTTAATGACGATTGGTTTAGAAGTTGAAAAATATTTCGTTGTAAGCGCTCACCGGGAAGAAAATATAGAATCAGAGCAAAGTTTTATAAAACTTGTAAATGTATTAAATACCGTAGCGGAAACTCATGGTTTGCCTGTTGTGGTGTCAACGCACCCGCGCACTCAAAAACGGGTTGACGCGACAGGTGCCAAATTCCACCCGAACGTGCGTTTGCTAAAGCCGCTTGGTTTTCACGACTATGTACACCTTCAAATGAATTCCAAAGCAGTTCTTTCTGACAGTGGAACAATCAACGAAGAATCTTCCATTCTTAACTTTCCGGCCCTGAACATTCGCGAGGCCCATGAGCGCCCAGAAGGTATGGAAGAAGCAGCAGTGATGATGGTTGGCCTTGAAATTGAGCGCGTACAACAAGGGCTGGCAATACTACTAACCCAGTCACGCGGATCTGAACGAAACCTTCACTTGGTGGCTGACTACAGCATGCCCAATGTGAGCGACAAGGTTGTGCGCATTATTCACAGCTACACCGATTACGTAAAACGGGTAGTGTGGAAGCAGTATTGATATGAGCGCAGGTTCACGCATCGCATTAATAGCCGACACATTTCCGCCTTTGCGCACCTCTGGTGCAGTGCAATTGCGAGACTTGTCGCGCGAATTAATCCGCTTGGGTCACAAAGTGACAGTAATGCTGCCTAGCGCTGAACAAAGCGAGAGCTGGCGAATTGAAGAAATAGACTGCGTTCAGATTCTTAGATTAAAAGCGCCGGCTACTAAGGAGATTGGATACATACGGCGAACCATTGGTGAGTTTTTGATGCCTTTTTTCATGAAGGTCAATTTAATGAAAAGCCCGCTGGCAATTGAAAAGTGGGATGGTGTGGTTTGGTACTCACCTTCAATATTCCATGGACCATTCGCAAACTTTTTAAAAAAAAGAAGCCGCTGCAGGAGCTATTTAATTATTCGGGATATTTTTCCTGAATGGGCTGTAGACATGGGCCTCATGAAGCGCGGTGGTTTGCCGCATCGCGTGTTTCAGCTAATTGCGCGCTATCAGTATTCAGTGGCCGATACCATTGGCGTGCAAACCCCCGGCAATTTAAAATATTTCGAAAGTTGGGCTGCGAACCCAAACAAAAAACTTGAAGTACTACAGAATTGGTTGGGTGAGGCCGCAAACATTCCTTGCACCATTCGACTTGATGAAACACACCTGGCCGGACGAAAAATTTTTGTTTATGCTGGAAACATGGGCGTAGCGCAAGGGATGGATATCGTTCTTGAATTGGCTGAAAAAATGCAAACAAGAACTGATGTGGGCTTCTTGTTTGTTGGTCGTGGTAGCGAGGCGACACGCTTAAAACAAAATGCGAAAGCAATGGGATTAAAAAACACATTGTTTTACGACGAGATTCACCCCGATGAAATTCCTGACTTGTATTCCCAGTGCAGCGTTGGGATCGTTGCCCTCCACCCCAAACACAGTTCACACAATATTCCGGGTAAATTTATTACCTACATGCAAAGTGGTTTACCGGTGCTCGCCAACGTGAACAAAGGCAATGACCTGGCTCAAATAATTCGAGATGAAGGGGTTGGCGAAGTATGCGAGAGCAACCAGGTTTCAGAGCTGCATGCTTTGGCTGATCAACTTTGCAAGCACCAGCAAAAACCTGCTTTTGAAAACAATTGCAGGAAACTTTTCAATGGAAAGTTTTCGGCCGAAAGTGCCGCCCAGCAAATAGCCGCGGCACTTTAACAACCTCACCACCAAATCAATCGGGTTTGTAGCTTAAGGTTTTCGGGTTACGTACTTCAGTTTGCCCATACAAACTGAACCCTCGGTTCAACTTCGCTCCGCCGTCCCTGGTAAGGGGGCGCCACAAGAAATTCGCATCGCCAGGAATACTCTTGGTGAAGAAGGCACTGAAAGGCACGGTCATGTAAATGCCTTTGTCAAAGCTGCCTTCACCGAAATCTTCTGCACTTACATTGGTGCGGGTTGCAAATGCACCCATGCGCACACCGTTGTTGAATTCTCTTGAAAAATCTACCGTAATTCCCTTATCCCCCGCCAAATACTGCCCCACGCTGATTGTGGCCAGTATGTCTTCAACACCCGTGTCTACATACGCAGTAATGTGGCCGGTGTTTACTTCATAATTTTGTAAATCAAAGTCTTGCTCAAAGGCGCGTTGGCGCACTTTGTTGATATCTACACCCACGGCATACCAACCATTGTGTGGGCGGTACAAGTACTCGCCCCCCGCGCCTGCAAACATTTGTTCAAGCAAGCCGCCGTACACGCCGTAGTAATGCCCATCTGCCAACTTGCCCATGTGCTTTAGGGCAAAGTTGGGAATGGTGAAGTCGGATGTAACCGCGTATTCCCGCAAGTTGGTGCGCACCTGTGGCAAACGGCTGTCGCCACGCTGGTTAAACTTCTCGAAGTTGTCGATTAAGCGGTAGGCCAAACGCCCTTCCAGCCAGGTGTTATCGGTGAAGTTAATGCGGGTGTCGTTGGCCAGTACAAATTGGTACAAAAATCCGTCTGCCCCGCCGAGCACTTGCCGGAAACCCAACGCAAATTTGTTGGTGAATTTCTCGGTAGGTTCTTCGTGCACCGTGCGGTAGGGAAAGTTGTAACCCTCAATGGCTTTTTGTTCAGCTTTTTCATTGTTGTCCAGCAGCCCGTACTCGGTGCGGCGCACCACAAACTTGTCGCGATCTATTACATGCTGGCCAACATCGGCCCCGTTGTTCTCGTAATTCATGGTGAACCACTTTACGTTGTCGGGCAGGTCTTGGTGTAGCACTTCGGCGGCGCGGTCTAGGGTTTCGCTATAGTAGGCGGCATCGCCATTGCGCACGTTCAGCTTTACTTCACTTCCGCGTTGTTCAACTTTGTTGACTTGCCAATCGGTTTGCTGTTGCAGGCGTTGCAGGGTTTGCTTCCAATCCACTTGCTGTGGCCGTGGGCCTGTGGTTACGGGCAAGGGCTTGGGGTCGCTTACCTTGGGGGTATTGAAGGTGCTGAAATTTTCAAACAGGCTAATGCCCACGCTTAGGGTGTTGCCCCTTTCTACCCCTAGGTGAAAATTCACTGAAGGTGAAACCTGGTACACCATGCCGTAGTTAATGCGGCTGCTTTGTTCTTGCGGGTTGGCCAGTGGTTCGCTTTGATAATTATTGCCATCGTATTCAAGCTTGAGTACCAATTTGTCCCATGGCGTGTGCCACTGCACACCACCGAACAGCGAGGTACGGCCACGAAAGTAGGTTTCAGCAGCCAACTCGCCACCCTGCCCTACATTACCCGCTGGCCTGTTGTCGAATTTATCGGATATAAACCCCAGTGGATTGCCATAATCACCAGCCGCGCCCAAGTACCCCCAGGCCAGGCCCAGTGAAGTATCAAAATTACCGAAGCGTTTGCTGGCCACCAGGTATTCACTGGCAAACAGGGCCGTGCCGCCTACGTCGTTAAGGCCCACTGCAATTTCGGGCACATAGGCACTTTCCTTCCACAGGCGCAGTTTGGCATCAATGTTCTTATCCAGAAATTTTTGATCGCCACTGAATTCAGCGGGGCCGAACAAGCGGTTCGTAATTTTGGTGTACCTGAAACCACCTTCTAGCCAGTCAAAGGGCTGCAGCATAATGCTGTAGCGGCTATAGGGTTCAACACGGCTGGCAGTAAAACTGGCACTGCCTGCCGGGCGCATGCGCGCAGTAGGCGTTTGCATAAGGCCCACCCACCCCCATGTGCTGCTGCTTACCGGAAAACTGCGCAGCGGGGCTGCGCTGGCTGCTTGCTGAAACACCGCACGGTTGGCTGGTACCACCCATTTGCCCACCGAAAAGCGGCCTGGCAGCTGGGCAGCGCCTTGCGTGGCCAAAAAAGCAGCAAACTGATCGGCGGTGTTTGCAGTTACTGCACTGCCGCGGCTTGGCGCCAGCAACCATGCGCCGGGCATGGGCAACACCTGTGGCCCGGCATTCCAAATGCCCACATTCAAGCGGTGTACTGTGCCAGTGGGTTGTACCAGCCAGGCAGTGTCTACTTGGCTGGCATTGCAGGCCTGCAAATAGGCAGGGGCTTCTACCCCAGCATGGTAAGGCACCTGGCAGTAGCCAAAATCGCCCAGCACAAGCAGGTTGTTGGGCTGCCCGGCCAGTACCACTTCGTCGCCCGGAGCAAGGCGGGGGTCTAATTCAGGGCGCAAGGAAAGGTATTCAGCATCGGCCGTACCGGGCAATACCAGCCGGCCCGTGGCTGGCAATTGTTGCACCAATTCGGAATAACTGTTGTTATGCCCACCCAACTGCACAAACAAACGGGTAAGCAATTGCGTGCGCTGCAAATTGTGTTGGGCCAGCGCGCTGGCCTGCCTGAACTGCAAGCCGGGAAGGTAGTGTGTTTCGCTGTTGACCACGCTGGGCAGCAGTCCGTTTCGCAGCAAGTAAGCTGACAACCTTTCGCCGGCCTGCACCTGGCTGGCTGCAACTGGGGGTGTTTGCCCGGCTTGTGCAACCGCAGTCGCAGGCGCCAAGGAAGTACAAAGGCACAACACAGCCAAAGCCAAAGGTTTTTTAGAATAGGGGATACGCAAAATGAAACCTATAGGTTTTGCGCGGCGGTGCGCCGCAAATATTCAATACACTGCCCTTCGTGCTGGCAGTACAAGCCATACACAAGGCCGCCAGTGTTGGGGTGCGTACCCACAACATGCAAACTGTTGTTAAGCGCTTGTAAACGCGGGGATGCAGTTGAATTGCTGTGTTGGGCAGCAAGTTGCCCACGCCATGCCTGCAATACAAGGCCATTCACTTGCCGTGCGCGGGCCAGCAAAGCGGTGTTTTTCAACGGTATGGAGTCGAGCGCCATGGGCAGCAAATTCAGCTGTACCTGGTGTATGCCCAGCCCGGGATGGTTTAGCACCATGCCTTGCACTTGCCCCTTAGGGTTAAATTGCAGGGTGGCTGATTCAAACACATTTGGCACACCTTGGCTACCCACCACAAAGCCTGCGCGTGTGCGCAACAATTCCTGGCTGGCACTTACCCAGGTCTCAACCAGGCCACTCCCTTGCGCGGGTGTGTGCTCGCTGGCCAAAACCATAAGCGCACTGCTGTTGGGCGCTTGAACTTCAAGGTAAAAGTATTGGGGGCTTAATGGTGTGCTGGCGTAGCTGGGTGGGTTTTTACCGGCATAGTAAGCCTGAGCAGCGCTAACTACCGCACCACCCAGACTGGAGCAAGCCTGCAGAGTGGGCACGGCAAGAAGCAATAGCAACATTCGAAAATTCATGTTTTACCTTGACAGAAAAAAGGGCCCAAGAAGGGCCCTTTTTTGTAATGCAAAATCGACCAATTAGTTGGTCGATGTTGCAGTGGCAGTGGCTGTGGCTGTGTTGTCGTCGTTGCTTACAGCAACGGCAGCCGCAACACCCACTGCGATACCAGCAATAGCCGCTGCACTTAAACCGCCCACTGCGGCACCGCCAGCAACGCCGGCACCTACACCTGCACCACCCGCCGCGCCAGCTCCAGCGCCAGCAGCGCCACCAGATGCCGTGCCACCAGCGGCACCGCCACTGGCTTCAACGCCTGTGGCCGATTGTGCAATGGCTACACCACTGAAGGCCAACATTGAAATTATGGCCAAAAATTTCTTCATAACAATTCTCCCTAATTAGGATTAATAAACGCGCGTTTATAGAAAATACAATACTTTATGTGAATTCGCTACCTTAATGACCATTATTTTTTGCCAAAAACAACCCCCACACCCTGTTTTGGTGGGGGTGGCACAGCAAACCTGCCTATTTTTTGAATCCCCACGCCCTTTTCAAGGCCCGCAACTTGCTTAGGGTTTCAGGGTTACTGCCTGAATTGCGCAAGGCCCCACGAAGCAAGGCAATAAGCACTGCCAAAAAGCCAGCAGCTAGCACGCTCGCTATTACAATGATCGCCCGTTTTGGCTTGCTTTTGCGCTCGGGCGGTACAGCAGTGTCTAGCTGTTGAACATTACCACCGTCTTTTGCTTCATCAATTTTTGCAAGCTCGTATTGCTTGGCCATAATTTCAAAAATAGCTTCCTGATACTTCACTTCGCGGAAAGCACGCACATATTCCAAACCTTGTTCGGGCAAATTGCCGGCGGAAACCAGGCCAAGGTCGCCTCCGCTGCCACCTTTGTCCAGCTTTTTAAGCTCATTGCGCAGGCCGCCCAATTCAGCCAACACGCGGCGGTAGTCTGAATTCTCGGCAGTTGCAAAAGTACGCATGGCGCTTAGCTGCACTTCTCGCTGGGCAATTTCCGCGCGCAAGCGCGCCACTGCACCAATGGTGGCCTCGGCCTGGCTTTTAAGCTCCACAAGGCCGGTACGCTCCTGCGTTTCCTTCAAGGCCACTTCAGCATTGCCAAGATCTTCTTTGGCTTTGGCAAATTGTTCTTCAAAAAACACCCGGCGCTGTTGGGCTTCGGTTACTGCCACACGGGTCATTAAACCCTTAAGCACCTCGTAGTATGCGTTGGCCATATTGGCTGCAAAAGCCGGGTCTTCATCATCCACCTCAATCGTGATCAATCCCGATTTTTTATCGCTGCTCACCCGCACTCGCTTGTCCAGCTCCAAGTAAACGTCTTGCCGCATTTCGGCTTCATAACGCTCAGTTAGTTGAAAGCGGTCAATAATTTCGTCTTTCGCGCTGCGGCTTTTGAGCATACTCACAACCGTATCCGCAGTGGTACCTCCCGCACTGATCCCGGCCAAGCCTGCCAGGCCACCCAACTGGGCCAGTGCGGCGGCTGCGCCACCGCCGCCGCCACTTTGGGGCGGAAGCAAGGTGGTTTTGGCGGTGAATATGGGGGTAAGCAGCAGGCTGACCACAATGGCCACAATGCCCGCCACAAAAGGCAAACCGAAAATCAGCTTTTTTTCTTCGCCCAGGGTGGTGGCCAGGTCGAGCAGGCTGATTTCGTCTTCATCATCATAAACTGGCGCACCAGCAGGGTTTAAATCTTGATTCATGCTGTAAATGGTCCGGTTTAGTCTTTAATGGCATTAACAGAGGCGGCACCCAAACCAATCTGGAAAAGAATTTGAGAGTAATCAAGCAAAGTTTTGGTGAGCGACACGCGTTCGAAGTCTTCAGGCACGTAAATGGCGTCGCCTGGCAAGGCGCGCTTTCCGTAAAGGCCGCTAACAAACGGCACCCAACCTTGCTGCGCGCTGTCTACTTTGCCGTTGGCGCGAATTACAAAAATTGAGCCCTTATCAGAGCTTTTCGCGGCACCGCCAGCCATACCCAGGTAATCGAACACCGTGTTGCCCGGTTCAAACGCATAAGCCCCCTGGCTGTACACAGAACCGAATACAACAATTTGCCCTGGTACGGCGGGAATGGACACTACATCGCCATCGACCAATTCAAGCGGCGGCATTTCAGCAATGCTCATGGCATCAGGCTTGATATCAAGCACTACCCGGCCGTCGGGTTTTAAATTGCGAAGCCGCTCCAGGTATGCACGCTGAGTTTCCGCCTGCTTTTGAGCATTGACAGCATCGGCTGCGGAAATAGCCGAAGCGGCGTTGCTGGATTGTGCCGACACCAGCATGCGTTCGGCCTGTTCCAGCGCCTTTTGTTTTTGAGCTTCCTGCTCTGCCACAATGGCGCGGCGGGTAAGTTTGGTGCCAAAGAGGTAAGCGTCTTCGGCCAGGCCGCCTGCTTTCACAATTACATCCCGGAGGGTTTCACCGGGTGCAATTTGATAGTAGCCCGGTGCTTTCACTTCGCCGGTTACCTTGATGAGTGCAGTAGTGCGGGATTGCGGTATATCAGCATCGTTCGCGCTGAAAATGGTGACCACGTCGCCAGGCTGCAACGCAAGGTTCTGGCTGGGGTCGCCAGCCATGGCTTTGCGCAGGTTAAACGGTATTAGGCGTGTTTGAAGCTCGGTGCGATCTAGCCGCTCAACCACAGCATAATCCCAGTTAATTTGCGAAAGCAGGTTGGTAATGGTGTCTTCCACCACCTCAATTTGCTGCTCGCCTTTTTCTCCTTCGTCGGCCTTACTGGACACTTTATTGAACAATTTGGAATCGTCTAGCCCCAACTGGCTTTGCAGCTTGGGGTCGGTGACCGACTTTCGGGCTTCACCCTTGTTGAATTGAACCAGTGCGCCTTTCTTTTTAAAGTAGCTGTCTTGAATAAGCGCATCGGTGTTGGGTACCAAATCGGCAATGCGCATGCCCTCAAAGAAGGGATAGCGCGCCGCAGCGGCCACATTGCCTTTCAAGGTAACAGCGTTGGCAAATTCGCGGCGGGTTTGGAACAGGGTAACAATGTCGCCGTCTTGCAGGGTGGCTTGGTTTAAGGCACGGGCGTAGCTAAGCTGCTCCACGCCACGTGGAGCTTTGGGGTTGGCTGTGTTGAAACCTTCGATAAGTACCGTGTCTTGCCGAAGCAGGGTACGGTCTACTCCAGCAATTTCTAGTATGTCGTTTAAATTTTCACCCGGCTTCAGCTCAAAAATTGCAGCTGCCGGGCTGTCAATATTCAAGGCCACGCGTGCGCCAACCTGGCTTACAAAAACAACATCGCCAGCGCGCAATTTGCGGTCGCCATTGAGTTCACCTTTGCGCAATAAATCGTAAAGGTCGAAGGTAGCCACTGTTTCGCCACCCCGCTTTAACTGCACATTGCGAAAGCTGCCGTTAATACCGGGCTGCGCCACGGAAAAAACTACGGAGGCCAGTGTGCTGGTGCTGCTTACGGTGTGCAGCCCGGGGGCCAATGCCTGGCCAGCCACATAAATACTGACGCCACTTAGCTTGCCCAACGTGGCACTGAGGTTGAAGTTTTTGTAGTACTTGCCAATTTCAGCGATTAAAAACTGGTCGAGGTTGCGGGCACGCACGCCTGCCACGGGAAAGGTGCCCACGGTGGGAATGGTTAGTTGGCCGTCGCGATCAACAGTGGCGCTGTGGTTTACATCGATTGCGCCCCACACCCGCACCAGGATTTGATCGCCTGCGCTTATTTCATAGTCTGCCGAGACCGGTGTATTGGTTTCGCCACCCACACTGAATTCTTTTTGCAGTGAACTGCTACCAAAGGGATACAACAGCTTGCCTGTGTTTTCAAAAACAAAACGTTGAAATGGGCTTAGGGCGCGATCGGGCAACGATTTCGGTTTCTCAGTGACAACTTCAGAACCGGGCTTGTCTTCAAGGCTGGCTGAGAGACCTTGCGTGGTGTTCAAGCCGCGCAGGCTGTTAGCACCTAAGCTGCTCAATCCGCTTGGGGCCTGTTGGGCTGCACTTTCGGCAAAGCCGCCGTTAGCACCAAAACCAGATGGCTGTTGCGCAAACACACTGCCTGCAAACAACAGGGTACCGAAAACCAGAAAAGCACGATTCATGCAAAAAAATTCCAAGGAACAAACAGCAAGATGTAAAAATGGGTTATGGCGTAGCAAAGCTACAGGGCCATGCGCACGGGCTTTCGAAAGAATACACCCATGCGAACCATGCGGCGGTAGGCGCGTTGATAAACAAAAAAACTAAGTGCCAACCAAACCACCACCATGGCCAGGCTTTGGGGCCAGAAAATGGCCCCGAGCATGGGCACCGCTGCATACAACCACATGAATGGCGATGTAAGCGCATTGCGCTGCCATGCTGGAGCATTGGGAATTAGTTTGCGAGACACCACGCGGCGGTACACCAGGCTGTGTAAATGAGAGGCATCAGGCGTACCGGGGTTGCGCCGGCATTTGCGGCTAAGCCTGCGGTACACACTGAACAAGGTTTCAATAATGGGGTAGCCACACACCAGCAACATGGCCCAGGGGCTTACAGCGCCGGGGTTGCGAATGGTAAGTGCCACGGCCAGCGCGGCCACCAGGTAACCCAGGCAGTAGGCGCCTGCATCGCCAAGAAAAATAAGGCCTTTGGGGAAGTTTAACAACATGAAGCCCAGCACCACGGCCACGCCGCACAATGCGATGTTGAGCACCACAAAATCGTCAACCCGCCAGGCGATGGCCGCGAGGGTAAGCAACATGAGCACCACTACGCCACTGGCCAAGCCATTGAAACCATCAATGATGTTAACGCTGTTGGCAATGCCGGAAATTGCGAAAGCGGTGAACAGCAGGCCTACTGGTGCCCAGGCCAAGAGATAATCAACGCCGGGCAGGTTTACGCCGCTAACCCAATACCCGCTAAGCAGGGCGAAGGCCAGGCCGCTTAGAGCCGTGGCCAGCAGGCGGGCCTTGACTGATACTTTTTTGGTGATGTCCTCAAGCAGGCCCGCAACAAAGGCAGGCATACCACCCAACAAAACAAGGCCCAGTAATTCGCGCGTTTCCTGACCCTGTAGGGTGTGGCCTGGAAGAGCAAACCACGAGGCTACTGCACCGGCCAGCAAAGCCACACCCCCAATGCGAGGCGTGGGCATGGTGTGAAATTTTTGAATGCCTTTGGCTTGATCCATACTGAATGCACCATGCCATTGCTTGGTGCACACCAGAAAGGTGGCTGTAGAAAACGCCGCCAAAAGGCCGGACAGGATAGCCAACCAATAGATTGGGTTCACCTCGATGGTTTGCATGATGCTCCCGAATGTGTTGCTGTGCCGCTTTAGAAAGAGCGTGCGAGTAAATGATTAATACAGTAAACAACCACAGCAGCCCGTGAACTTGTTGTGACCCGCTGGGTCACACATTGTGCCCCCGCAGCATGGCAGTTTTATTACTGTCACGGAATTGAAAGTATATCACCTCAACTTTGCTTCTGAACACTGGTAAAAACGCCTCAGAGCCTTTACTACTCGGGCTTTGTGTTAATGGATGCAAACATTACCCCCTTCAAATGAGGGGGAATATATTGACCAACAAGTTACGGTGCCGCAGTTGCCGTTTCGGCTTGCTTAAAACCTGCGCTGCTTTCATCGAGCGATTCAGTCAATGACAACAAGCGATAAATGGAGATACTTGCGTCTGTTTCACTTAGAATACGTCGGGTATCGTTCAAGTCGCTGCCCGACACATTCAGGCTTTCACCCTCGACAACAATTCCACCGCCCGCAGTTGCGGCTGTGGTGTTGGCCAAAATAGTACCCAATTGCAGACTACTGCCACTGAAAGTGTAATTTGCATAGACAACACCATTTTGCTCATCACCATTGTTGGCGCTTGCATCAAGATCGGTCACGATAATCATCAAGCGGCTACTGCTCAAAAAGTGATAGGCAATTGTGCGGGTTGCACGCAAAAAGCTGTGCCTGCCGTTAGTGGGGTTGGGGGCCCCGGTTGCGCCGGTGGTTTCTCCGCTTAGGTCTTCAATCCAGGTGCCAACCAAAGTATTTTTCTGATTGCCAAAACGGGTGTAAACCAGGTTGCCGTCTGCAAATTGAACCACAAGCTCATCGCCATTGAGCAACAAGGGGCGGTTGTAGATATCCTCATTGGGATCAGTAGAACCTGCTGCAGAACCCGTGGCATTTGCACGCAGCAAACGATTGTCATTGGGGTTGCGTACCAGGAACTTGCCAATATTGGGGTCGCTGGTCACGGGTGAATCTGAGCGAACGTACACCACCCGCCCAATTCTCGCATCAGCCGATACGTTGCCCACTGAATCGTAATCGCCACCCACGAACCGGTTGATCAAAGTACGACCGTCCGATGGTGTAGTGCAATCGGAGGTACAGCCGCGGTCGAAGCTAAGCACGCTGGTGAAGGAGTCCAGGCTTGCAGGTTCAACCGGACCACTTGTGGGTTCAAAGCGAGCCAGCAACCAGGTTCCTGCCAATTCATTGCGATAAAAGCGCTCAAGCGCATCATCGGGATTGGCGACTGTGGGTGGGGTATTGTCATCGCGAATGGTATTGTTTCCTGCGTTGGCGGTTTGCAGGTCTTGCTGGAAATCAGCTGGCGCTTGGGCGCACACAGTGATCAGGTTTTCCGTGCTTACGCCCTCGATTGCCGCATTCTCCCGCAATGTAATAACACCATTGTTGGGGTCGCCGTCTGCATCCACGGTTTGGAACAAAACCGCGATGTTGGCTACTGCATTGGTGCGAGAAGCTTCATCGTTTGGAAACAGGCTTTCAGCAATGACCGCTGGGGTGATGCGGTTTGCAGCTTCAACAGAAATTTCGACACCCGCAACATTGAAGGTAACCATTTCGCCAGTTTGAAATTGGAACGATCCATCTGCACCAGTAACGCCATTTGGATTGCTGGGTGTTGAGTAAGGTACGCCGACCATGGGGTCGTCGGTAAGAACGCCTGTGGCCATGGTTGACGTGGTAGTGCCGCCGCCGGAAGTGGGTGCGGCGGAGCCACCATCACCACCGCCGCAAGCGGAGAGCCCTGCAAACGCCAATACGACAGTAAAAAATTTAATTGATTTCATTTAAGCCCGCTCCACTCGAATGTAGAAGTTGATTTACCGCAGTGGAGTTGTAGAGCAGGAAACAAAATTCAGATAGTGAGGAATTGCTTACTGGGCTGAGATCAGCTTTTGCGTGTTACTTGTGAGTTACGTTGGAAGTGATGGTTGGCGACGATATGAGTATTTTTTAGAATTTTTTCTTGTAGCGATAATGATTAATACACCCCGCATTTTGGTGGGGGGGTGTACCACGCAGGCGAGCGCTGCCCAGAATTAAAGGGCTCAACCCAACAACCCTTTGTTCGCTTTGCGTGTGGCTTCAAGCTCTTTCTGTATCAAAGCGCCTGTTTGCTGGCTTAAACCTACCGCCTTGGCCAAGGTTTCAAACTGAGCAAGGGCATGAACGGTGTGCTCAACTATTTGCCTGGCTTCGCCCCAATTCGCAAAACCTGCTGCAGCTGCCAGGCCCTGCACGGCCTTTAACGGCGGCGCTTTGCCAAAACCTGCAAATGCGGTGCTGTGCTCGCCGTGGGGGTGGGGGCTAAAGGTGACGTCGTAAAAAGGTGCTGGCTGCCAGTGGCCTTGGTCATTTTGCAGAAACGCCCAGTTTTTGCTGTGGTCGTCTTGATTGCACGCCAGCAAATTGAACACTGCGCGCCGAAATTGAAGCTGCGCTGCAGCAGGCGATTTACACAAGCGTCGGGTTGCCGAAATTAGCGTTTGATAATCCAGGCTGGGCAAGCGATAGTCTGCACCCAACAGGCCACAAGCACTGTGCATGTGCAAGCGACCGGCGGGGCCTGCTTGATTGGAAACCCAGTCAAAACGCCTCAATGCCAGCCAAGGGTAGTCACGATTGGCATGGCCAGATTGAACCAAGGTGTGTTGTGCCGGCTCAAGCTGAAGTTGCTCGGCAAGCTGCAAGTACACCGCTTCGCAAACACCTTCCTCGTGGCCCAAGGGCAAGCTTGAGGAAGTAAATTTAACCAACCAGGCTTCATCGCCCGCCCTGGGTGCCGTGCTGCAGTTGGCCCAGTTGCCGGTTTGCGCATATATCAAGGCCTTGGGCCTTGCACCACCCGAATTTCCGCTGACCACCAAGGCTTGCAGCACCTCACCGGTTTGCCCCTCGAACACGGCTTGGGCTTGTTGGCCCAATTCGCAAAGGTCAACATTGCCCTGCGTTATAGCTGCATATTGTGAATTGGGGGCGTACGCCAAGGCACCCACTGCACCCTGCCCAACAAAGGCCAGGCGGTCCATTTGCGTGAGCAGGTTGGGCAGTATGCCATGCTGGCGAAACACGCGGTCTTGAAGCAACAACCCCCAGCCATCGGGCAGGCTATCGGCAAACACACCATGCAGGCCTTGGTGCGGGCCAGCCGAGGCTTGCTGAAGGGCCAATGTGTTATTCAGCGCGTAAGGCGACAAATTGCCGAAACGGCCCAAATAATTGTCGTGGTACTGAAAGTAAACGCCTTGCCTGTTTTGCGCCAGGGTGCCCACTTCAATTTGCTGGCCAGTTGACAGGGTGCGGCTTACATTCAGTTTTTGGATGGGTTTAAAACTCATCGGCCAGCACCTGTTCTATGGTTGTTGGGTGGGCTAAGGTGTTGTTGTGCCGCTGATTAAGCAGCATGGCCAGGCGATCTATGTTGTCCAGGCACTCCCAAAGCAGCAAAAACTGGCGTAGCGATATTTGGCCGGTGGTTTCAAACTTTTTGATGGTGGGCGCTGGCACAGTGCTAATTTTTTCCAGGGCCTGACGAGACAGCTTTTGCTGCTTGCGCAGCCGCTGAAGGTGCTGGACCAGCTGGTTTTGCAGGTTGGTTTCAGTAGACAAACCGATATTCATTTAAGACACAATAATATCCATAAAGCCTAATTATAACAACTTATGGATACCATGATGTCTATTTTCCAAGTGCGTTTCAGTGCGCACGGCTGCGAAAGAAAATACCCAATACCAGCATACGGCGGTACAGCCGCACATAAGCCACTACGCTGAAGGCCAACCATGCCAACACCATGCCCAGGCTTTCTGGCCAGAACACGGCGCCCAGCATGGGCACTGCAGCGTAAATCCACATTAACGGGGAAGTAGCAGCATTGCGCTGCCAAGCTGGTGCATAGGGCAACAGTTTGCGGCTAACCACGCGGCGATACACCAAGCTGTGCAAATGGGACGCATCGGGCGCGCCCGGGTTGTGCCTACGTTTGCGCGTGGTTCGGCGGTACACACTGAACAGTGTTTCAATCACCGGGTAACCGCACACCAGCAACATGGCCCATGGGCTTACGTCAACAGGATTGCGCATGGCCAGCATTACGGCCAGCATGGCGACGTAGTAGCCCAGAAAATAGGCCCCAGCATCGCCCAGAAACAGGTGGCCCTTGGGGTAGTTGATGAACAGAAAGCCCAGAGTGACTGCAACGCCCAGCAGCGCCAGCTGAATGATGACAAAGTCGTCTGCACGCCAGGCTATGGTGGCAAGTGTAAGCAACATAAGCACCACCACACCGCCTGCAAGGCCATTGAACCCATCAACAATATTCACGCTGTTGGCAATACCTGCCACGGCAAAGGCGGTGAATATGAGGCCGATTGGGGCAAGCGCCAGCAACAGGTCTACGCCCGGTACATTCACAAAACTAACCCAGTAACCAGTCAGCAATGCTGCGATTAAACCGCTGGCAATGGTGGCCAACAGGCGGGCTTTGACGCTAATGCGCTTGGTAATATCTTCAGCCAGACCAAAGGCAAAGGCCGGCAAGGCGCCCAGCAACAACAGGCCCAACAAGTGTTGGCGGTTGCTGCCCACGGGCAGGAATGACCAAGCCGCAATTAAGCCCACGGCCAGCGCGATACCGCCAATGCGGGGCGTTGGAATGGTGTGAAATTTTTGGATGCCTTGGGGGGCATCAAGGGTAAGGCGGCCATGCCATTTTTTAGTTAATACAATAAACAAGGCCACCAGAAAGCTACATAACAGCCCTACCATGGCCGAAGGCCAATTCAGGCTTAGCGCCGCTGCTGTTTGCATGATGCTCCACACACATGAAACAGTGCTTGCGGGCAGGCAAGCACATTGTTTTGTTTAAGTCATTAAAAATGCCCGAGGCGGCAAATTGCTACAGGTAATATTTCGTAATTATTGCACCTGCTTCATGGCAGGTTTGTGACACAGCACCCGAGGGTGAAGTATACGCCTGCCTTTGTTACACGTGTTACAGCCTTTTGGATTCAGCTAGAGGCCATTAATTGCTAACGGGCGAGTGGAGAATTGGTTGGCATGACTTGCTTAAATACCGCCACGGCATTGGGTTTCTAATAACCCTGAAACAAAAAGTCGAGGGCTGAAAGGATCGTGACCTGTTCATCTACCAACGACACAACAGGCGTTTTCAGTACGCGCTTGGGTACAGCGCCCATTTTGGGCACTTCAAGCAAATACTCTTTTCCCATGATTGTGAGCACCGGGGTTAGCCTTGTAGACAACTTGACGCTGGGGAAGTTATCCATGCTGCGCAAAGGGATAACCATTCGACTGTCCAGGCCATCGAGTAAATCTGCCTGAACGTCCAATAAATACGGCGTGACCAGCTTGTGGTTACCCGGGTTGGAGTACACATCAAAACGCGCCACTAGAAACTTCTCCATTGGTCCAATGGCAAACCTTCTTCTTCAATGATCGAATTGTATGCCGCAATAAATTCTGAATGGTCTTGCTTCCAACGGCGCTCTTGCTCTTTACGAACCACTTCGCGAAGGTAGTTGTCGCAAACCTGAGAAATATTAATTCCCAAGGATTTGGCAGACTCCAAAACATCAGAGCTTAAGGTTAAGTTTGCTGCCCGCTTGCCTGATGTCCCGGGCCGGGAGGTAAGCTTGTGTTTGATAACGGACATCGAAACCTCATGCGCATTTTTGTATGCGTATATTTTAACCCTCATTTCTTCAAATGAAAACAGGCAGCAATAAGCTTGCGAAAATTACCGCCCCACCAGTTGAATGGCCTGTTTGGCCATGGTAGTTACCGACAGGTGCAGCAGGTTGAACACCCAGCGGATGGTGGCTACCGAGGCATCGGCCAATGCATGGGTTGAGCGACCCAGGTAGGCCATGATGGCGTTGAGCATACCGGCCACCTCTTTGGCTTGTTTGTGGCTGGCCTGGGCGTAGCGGGCCAGTATTTCGGCTATTTGATCGAGCACCGTGAATGCCCCTGTGCCGTAATGGCTAACGCTGAGCAGGCTTTGGGCACCCAAACGGCTCAGCATGTCGTGAATGGCTTTGTTGATTAGCTTGAGCAAGCGCCCACTGAACATGGCACCCGGCATTTTGGCGAGTTGTTCAAACCGCCCGGCTTCCTTGTTATTGGCTGGGTACAGGGAGTTTTCCAACTGCTGTTGTTTGCCTTGGGTGAGGCTTTGCATTTGCTTCCAGCTGGCATTGACCATGCTGCCGTAGCCGTTGGCCAGCATGTGCTGCATTGGGTTGATTTTCAGCATGCCGGCTTCTAGCAGGTAAGTGCCGTGCACATAGGGAGAATGCACAAAGGGGTAGCAAGGCACCATGGTGACAATGTCTGCCTCGTTGGCCACGCGGTACACATGGGCGGCTTTCATCTTCTTACTCAAGTGCTCGGCATATGGCACCATGCCCACGCGGGGAGCGGCCACTGTGTACAGATAGGAATTCAGGCCCAGCTCAGCGCAGGCCGCCGCATTGAGATTGGCTAATGCCCCGCCCAGGCTGTGACCCATGCAGTGCACTGCGGTGGGCTTGAAACCCAGGTTTTGTTGCTGGATAAATTCATTGAGCTGCTGCACATAGCTTTTGAAGGTGGTGTTGAAGCCTTTGTGAATGGCGTGCCCTGTGGGACCGAGGGTTGGGATTGCGTTGATGTCGGTTCCAGCATCAGCCCAGGTGGCTGTGCCACGGGTGGCGATAATGATTTCTCGGGAGCGACCACCGTTGAGTTGGGCCATGAAGCCAAAGCCGCTGGAGGCAGGGGTGATGAAGCCAGAGGTGGCGGTGATGAGTTTGACGGATTCCTTGTCGACGAAGGGCAATGCGTACTTCACCACGTCTTTAAAATTGCCGAGTGTGCTGTCTTTGGCTTCATAAGCTTGGTCAGCCAGCTTATAAATTTGACCAGGATTCAATTCCATTTATATCAAACTCCGTTGTGTTTACAGCGAACAATTTGGCTTTCACCACCTGCTTCAGAAATTGAGAGGTCACAATCAATTCGAAGCACCCCATCTTGAGACTCAGATCCAAGTTCATAATTCGGTTTTCTGAAATACCAAATCAGGTAGTCAGTCCCCTGATAACTCACCCTAAGGCTCTGAGACACAACCGGATTAGCCGACAACAAATCCGGCCTCAAGAACCGACGCTCAGCCACAGTTTGGAACTGAAAGCGCCCCTGTGAATCGGTTTGAACCTCGTCTTGATATTCATCATTCTCGAATCCACCACTTCGCAACAATCGAGTTACCTTTAAGTTGGCCAAAGGCTTTCCCTGCCAATGAATAAAACCTTCGATAGGCGAGCAATACACAATTTTTCTGAACACAAAGGCCTCCGAGGAAACGGGAGTAAGGGGCAGCAGCAAGACCAGGGCGAACACGATGCGATACATGGTTGAAGCCTGCACGTATTGAATAAACGAGCACGCTAGCACCGGGTTGGGCTGGAGGCAAAAAAGGGGTTATTCGTGTACCCCGAGGGGGTTAAGACAATAATAAATGTCGAGTATATTTGACAGTATTTGAATGCTCTGATTAAATCTTGTCCATGAACCTTATAAATCTTGGCTCCCTTGTCCACGATCGCCGACGAGAAATTGGATTGTCTCAAGACCGGCTCGCAAAGCTGAGCGGGCTGTCGCGCGCCACCATCAATCAATTGGAGACGGGAACCATTCACGAATTAGGTGCCGCCAAGTTGATGGGTTTGCTCGATTTACTGGGCATCACTGTTGAAGCCAAACACACGCACCACCACCGAAATGCGTTGCAATTGGTCAGTCAAACTGCCAGCGTGAGTTATAAAAGTGCCCTCGATTCTGCCGAGCTAGCCAGCGCCTTGGTTAAAGGTGAACTTCCAGCACACATGTTGCCCCACGTTGCTACCTTGCTAGACGAAGCGCCTTTGCCGCTCATTGTTGAGGCAGTCCAGGAAATTGCCACCGCGTACAAGCAGTCGCCCAAATCGATTTGGAAAAACGTCTCCAAATGGGCGGCACAAGTACAATCCGATCGAGCAGCCTGGGCATGACAATGACCCTTTACTCGCCAGACAATTTGCCAAACGGACCATGGCAAGTTTTACTACAACACGCACTTACATTGATCGATGAAGTAGAAAGATACGGCGGTGTAACCAATCCTGTTTGGACTTTTGGTGGAGGAACGGTATTAATGCTTCGTTACCGACACCGGCTTAGCAAAGACATCGATATTTTTGTACCAGACCCCCAATATTTGGGTTTTGTGAGCCCTCGACTTAGCGATTATGCGGAGTCGATTAGTACCGATTACGTTGAGGGCCCAGGTTACATCAAGCTTTTCCGTCCAGAGGGGGAAATTGACTTCGTTGCTTCCACCAACCTTACGGAAAGCCCCCATGAAGAATGGAACCTGTTTGGCCACAACGTAAATGTTGAAACAGCATCGGAAATTGTGGCGAAAAAACTGTTTCACCGCGGACACAGAGCAACTGCCAGGGACTTGTTCGACCTCGCCATGGTGATTGAAAAAGAACGAGAGCAATTAGCAAGTGCCGCACAGTATTTAACCAGATACAGAAAAGAATTTTTGCAGCAAATTGATCAGCGTAAATTTGTACTGGAAGCCCAGTTCGATGCGATTGATCGCCTGGAATATCAAGTTACCTACCAACAGGCCGTGACACTTGCCAATGAATTTTTTGAGTCGCTGGACTGATCACGCTTGCATTACCGCCCCACCAGTTGAATGGCCTGTTTGGCCATGGTGTTGACCGACCGGTGCAACAAATTGAACACCCAGCGGATGGTGGCCACCGAGGCATCGGCCAATGCATAAGTTGAGCGGCCCAGGTAAGCCATGATGGCGTTGAGCATGCCGGCCACCTCTTTGGCTTGTTTGTGACTGGCTTGGGCGTAACGGGCGAGTATTTCGGCCATTTGATCGAGCACCGTGAATGCGCCCGTGCGGTAGTGGCCCACACTGAGCAGGCTTTGCGCCCCGAGGCGAGAAAGCATGTCGTGAATGGCTTTGTTGATCATCTTGAGCAAGCGCCCACTGAACATGGCACCGGGCATTTTGGCGAGTTGTTCAAACTGCCCTGCTTCCTTGTTGTTGGCGGGGTACAGGGAGTTTTCAAGTTGCTGTTGTTTGCCTTGAGTAAGACTTTGCATTTGCTTCCAACTGCTATTAACCATGCTGCCATAGCCGTTGGCCAGCATGTGCTGCATGGGATTAATTTTCAGCATGCCGGCTTCTAGCAGGTAAGTGCCATGCACATAGGGCGAGTGCACGAAGGGGTAGCAAGGCACCATGGTGACAATGTCTGCCTCGTTGGCCACGCGGTACACATGGGCAGCTTTCATTTTTTTACTGAGGTGCTCGGCATACGGCACCATGCCCACGCGGGGTGCGGCCACAGTGTACAGGTAAGAATTCAAGCCCAATTCGGCACAAGCCGCCGCGTTGAGGTTGGCCAACGCACCGCCCAGGCTGTGCCCCATGCAGTGTACTGCAGTGGGTTTGAAACCCAGGTTTTGTTGATTGATGAATTCATTAAGCTGCTGAACATAGCTTTTGAACGTGGTGCCAAAGCCTTTGTGAATTGCGTGGCCAGTGGGACCGAGAGTGGGGATTGCGTTGATGTCGGTGCCGTAGTCTGCAAGTGAATTAGTAGTACCACGGGTGGCGATGACGATTTCGCGGGAGCGACCACCATTGAGTTGGGCCATGAAGCCAAAGCCGCTGGAGACGGGGGTGATTAGGCCAGAGGTGGCGGTGATGATTTTGACGCTTTCTTTGGCAACAAACGGTAATTCGCGACCTAACTGATCCTGTAACAGGCCAATTGGTAGTGATCTTGCCAAATAAGCAAACTGAGATAGGCCGAAGATTTTTGATGGGTTAAGTTCATTCATAGTTTCTGGTAACTCCATTGTTTTGGCATCGAACAATTCGTGCTGATGCTCCTTCTTCAAATTTAGAAAGATCGCAGTCGAGGCGTAAATTCCCACCTTCAGATTCAGTACCTAGCTGGAAATCGAGCTTCATGAGTGTCCAAATTAGGTAATCTTTGCCATCGAAATTGACGGTTAGAAGCTGATTTACATGCGGATTAGCCGACAATAAATCGGGCCTCAAAAACCTGCGCTCTTGAACAACCTCAAACTTGAACCGTCCATCGCCGCCAGTAGTCGCCGTGTCGCTGTATTTCCCACCCTCGAACCCACCGCTGTAGAGTTCTCGCGTTACAACTACGTTGGCCAGCGGCTTTCCCTGCCAATGAATGAAACCCTCGATGGGCGAGCAGTACACAATTTTTCTGAACACAAAGGCCTCCGAGGGAGCGGGAGTAAGGGGCAGCAGCAATACCAGGGCGAACAAGATGCGGTACATGGTTGAAGCCTGCGCGTATTGAACAAACGAGCACGCTAGCACTGGGGGCAGTGGTAGGCAAAAATTGGGCTGGGTACGTAATCAGGATGGGGGGGGTTGAATGGTTTTGATTTTTTACCTTTGTACTGCATATTTGATCGATTAATGATACATTAAGATTATAAAGTTTGATTTAACGATCATGAAAATTCCGCAGAACAAAGTTTCCACACCTGAACAAACGCTTGAGACCCAGGAAATTGGGCGAAAACTGGCGAGGCTACGGCTTGCGCGCGCGATTACCCAGCTTGAGGCGGCCTCTCGGGCAGGTTTGTCCAGAAACACGGCTTACCGCTTGGAGAAAGGGGACCCCGGTATTGCGCTTGGGCAGGTAATTCGCTACCTGCAAGCCATAAAACCTGGGGGCACTTTGCTTGACTTGCTTATGGAAAACGACCCAGCGCTTGCCCGCCTGCAAGCGACAGAGCAAACACAACGCGTGCGCCCGAAAAACCTGAGCGAAGACAAGCGCTATGACTTCTAGGGCGAACACCGAAAACCTGGTGGTATTTGCACACCTGAACCCGGAGGGGTTTGTGCCAGCCGGGCTACTAACGATGACCGAAGCAGCAACCCAGTTGCTGGGCAGTGAATTCGGGTATGGGCGCCGTTATGTGCAACGGAGCAACCGCCTTGAAATTGACCCCGTTAGCTTGGGCCTCAACAACGATAACGCTGCGCTTGACCGCACACAGCCACCCGCTGGTAATTTGTCGTTGTTCGGAGGTATTCGCGATGCGGCCCCCGACTCTTGGGGGCGACGAGTAATTGAGGCCAAACTGAAGGTGCCTGCCAATAGCTTGCCGGAATCAAGATACTTATTGGAGGCTGGTTCGGACCGGGTGGGCGCCCTAGATGTGCGCCCAACGTTAGAGACAGCTGAAGTGTTGAACCCTGTGCCAGTGACCCAGCTTCAGTATTTACTCGATGCTGCACAACGCATTGAGCGGGGCGAACCCATACCCACAGCTTTGATGCCAATTTTTGATGCGGGCACTGCTTTGGGTGGCGCGCGCCCCAAAGCCAGCGTGCGGGAAACAGACGGTAAGCTGTGGTTGGCCAAATTTCCGGGCGTGAATGATTCCGCGTTAATTCCGGAAATTGAAGCAGCCACCCTATACATGGCGCGGCAGTGTGGAATGCGGGTGCCAACAACAAAAGTTGTCCAGATTGGCAAACAACCCGTGATGCTGATTGAGCGGTTTGACCGTTACTGGGCCACCACAGGTACGAATTCTGACAAAAAGGAATACCGACTTGGCTTTAACAGCGCCTTGACTTTTTTAGGCTGCACCGAGCAGGAGAATGGCCAGAAAAGTTACGCTGATATTGCGCAGGCCATCCACAGGTACGTGGCGTTCAAATCGATTACTGAAGACTGCGAAGAACTGTTTCGCAGAATGGTGTTTAATATTTTCGTGACCAACGATGACGACCACCTGCGCAACCATGGCTTTATTCATAACCCTGAGTCCAAAGGTTGGCGCCTGAGCCCACTTTATGACGTGATGCCAAGGCCAACGGTGACCAAGTCTCAAACCCGTTATCAAAGTATTGGTGTAGGCGAACAGGGCACCCTTGCAACTTTGGACAATGCACTTACCCAATGCCTTCGGTTTCGCATTCAGCCCGACAGGGCTTACGCATTGATGAACGAGGTGTGGACTACAGTGCGGCAGTGGAAGCAGTACTTCGAGGAGTTTGGCGTAAGCGCCAAAGCAATAGACCAGGCTGCATTGGCCATGCGGCACATTGATGATGTGGCGAGCCCGGAATTGAAACGGAAAGTGTTGAAAGCAGATTGAAGTGCGTGACTTTCATAGGCTTTGGCGAGTGAGGCTTCGTTAATGACTCACCATTTGGACAGCCTGTTTGGCCATGGCGGTGACCGAGTGGTGCAGCAGGTTAAATACCCAGCGGATGGTGGCCACTGAGGCATCGGCCAATACATGGGTTGAGCGGCCCAGGTAAGCCATGATGGCGTTGAGCATGCTGGCTACTTCTTTGGCTTGTTTGTGGCTGGCTTGGGCGTAGCGGGCGAGTATTTCGGCCAGTTGATCGAGCACCGTGAATGCGCCCGTGCGGTAGTGGCCCACACTGAGCAGGCTTTGCGCCCCGAGGCGAGAAAGCATGTCGTGAATGGCTTTGTTGATCATCTTGAGCAAGCGCCCACTGAACATGGCACCGGGCATTTTGGCGAGTTGTTCAAACTGCCCTGCTTCTTTGTTGTTGGCGGGGTACAGGGAGTTTTCCAGCTGCTGTTGTTTGCCTTGTGTAAGGCTTTGCATTTGCTTCCAGCTTGCATTGACCATGCTGCTGTAACCATTGGCAAGCTTGTGCTGAATGGGGTTGATTTTCAGCATGCCGCCTTCAAGCAAGTAGGTGCCGTGCACATAGGGCGAGTGCACAAACGGATAAGTGGGAAGCATAGTGACGACATCGGCTTCATTGGCTACGCGGTACACATGCTCGGCATTCATTTTTTTACTGAGGTGTTCGGCATACGGCACCATGCCCACACGGGGAGCAGCCACCGTGTACAGGTAGGAATTCAGGCCCAGTTCGGCACAGGCCGCCGCATTGAGGTTGGCCAATGCCCCGCCCAAGCTGTGGCCCATACAGTGCACTGCGGTGGGTTTGAAACCCAGGTTTTGTTGTTTGATGAATTCATTGAGCTGCTGAACATAGCTTTTGAACGTGGTGCCAAAGCCTTTGTGAATGGCGTGCCCTGTGGGGCCGAGGGTTGGGATTGCGTTGATGTCGGTGCCGTAGTCTGCACGTGAATTAGTAGTGCCACGGGTGGCGATGACGATTTCGCGGGAGCGACCACCATTGAGTTGGGCCATGAAGCCAAAGCCGCTGGAGACGGGGGTGATGAGGCCGGAGGTGGCGGTGATTGGCTTGAGAGTCTCAACATTCACGAAAGGCAACGCATTTGCCAAATCCCGTTTTACAACATGGGAGAAGGTTTTCTTGAGCTCGTAGGCCTTGTCGGACAAAACAAAAATTTGGGTCGGATTTAGTTCACTCATAGAGGTTGATTCCCGTTGTGTTGGCAGCGCACGATGCGCCCAAATGAAAACTCTTCAAACTTTGCTAGATCACAGTTAATTCGAATAACGCCATCTTTTGATTCCGTGCCTAAATTGAAGTCGTGTTTGCTGTAGGACCAAATTGTGTAGGGCTTGCCTTCATACAAGGCCTCAATCACCTGAGAGACTCGAGGATTGGCAGAAAACAAGTCAGGCCTTAAGAATCGGCGCTCAGCTACGGCTTGAAATTTAAAACGACCTTCTGAATCTGTTTGAACCTCGTCTTGATATTCATCATTCTCAAATCCGCCACTTCGCAACAAGCGAGTTACTTTCAAATTGCCCAGCGGCTTTCCCTGCCAATGAATAGAACCCTCGATGGGCGAGCAGTACACAATTTTTCTGAACACAAAGGCCTCCGAAGGAGCGGGAGTAAGGGGCAGCAGCAAGACCAGGGCGAACAAAATACGGTACATGGTTGAAGCCTGCGCGTATTGAACAAACGAGCACGCTAGCACTGGGTGCGGTGGGAGGCAAAAATGGGGCTGGGTACGTAATCAGGATGAGGGGTATTGCATTGGAGCAGTGCCAACATGCAATGGGTTAATACCACTTCCATTTGAGAATACATATTGAGTTGCGTAATTTCAATTTACTTAATACAATTTGTAAATTAAAAATACAACTTTCAATTTGTATGAATGAATTTCCATTACGCACCGCAGAACAACTTGGCTCAATGCTTCAGTCCTTTCGCAGGCAAGCTGGCATGACCCAGTCTGAAGTTGCGATTCGCTTGGGCATTACCCAACAAACCTTGTCGGCCCTGGAAAGAAATGCAAAGAAAGTGAGTGCCGACCGGTTACTGGCACTTCTGAGTATTCTGGGAGTAGAACTGGTGATGCGCAAGGCGAATGAATTACCCCCCCAAAAAACCCCAACCGGGCAGGATTGGTAAAGCATGGGGCGACGAAATCACAAACAAACCTTGTATTTGTGGATGAATGGTGAATTGGTGGGCACCTGGAGCATGCGCCCCCACGCTGGCGAAACCCTGCAGTATGACCACGATTGGCTGGCATCCGGGCAAGGGCGCCCATTATCTTTGTCGCTGCCATTTACACCGGGCAACCCGCCGCATCAAAGCGATGCGGTGCGTACCTATTTTGAAAATTTGCTACCAGACAGCCAGGAAATTCGCGAACGAGTAGCACGCAAGTTTCGGGTAGGTTCTACACAGGCATTCCCCTTACTTGCAGAAATAGGACGCGATTGCGTGGGGGCCCTTCAAATACTTCCAGATGCAAACCCACCCGAGGGTATTAAAGAGGTATTGGCGACCCCGCTGAAAGAGGCTGACATTGCGCAATTGCTTCGCCGCACCTTATCACCCACAACACAAGTTAACCCGGAAAGGGATGACACTGACTTTCGCATATCGATTGCAGGCGCACAGGAAAAGACTGCGCTGGTGTGGCTGAATGAACAATGGTGCTTGCCACATGGGTCGACACCCACAACGCACATACTCAAACTTCCACTGGGCTTGGTTGGCAACCTGAAAGTAGATATGCGCGACTCAGTTGAAAACGAATGGCTATGCTCGAAAATTCTGGATGCATTCGACTTGCCTGTTGCACCCACACAAATCCTTCAGTTTGAAGACATGAAAGTACTAGCCGTGGAACGATTCGACCGCCAGTGGCAAACCGATGAAACGGGTCAAAGGTGGCTTGTACGTTTGCCGCAGGAAGACATGTGCCAGGCCACGGCAACACCACCGCATTTGAAATACGAATCCGACGGTGGCCCGGGCATTCGCAGCATTATGAATCTGCTGGCAACTTCTCAAAACCCGGATCGCGACCGGCGCTTGTTTTTTCAGGCACAGGTGCTTTTCTGGATGCTTCGCGCCACCGATGGACACGCAAAGAACTTCAGTATTTTCATCCGGCGAGGCGGAACTTACGAACTGACCCCCTTGTACGATGTGCTTTCGGCCTACCCGGTAATTGGCAATGGTGCGCAACAGTTGTCGCCATTCAAAGCGAAGATGGCCATGGCTGTACGGTCGAAAAACCCGCACTGGACAATGCAAGATATTGTGCGCAGGCACTGGGTGGCTGTGGGAACGGAACATGGTGTGGTGGCACCAGACGGCCAGGGTGTTGAGGCGGTACTGGACAACTTGATTGAGAAGACTCAAGAAGTGGTGCGCGCGGTACGCGCAATTTTGCCCAAGGAATTTCCGATACACACTGCTGACAGCATACTCAATGGGCTCCTAAGCGCTGCAAACAAATTGAAGGCATAGAAAGCACTGGGGTGTGTAATCAGGACGGGGGGCATTTCTGCTGGTTGTTGCTTGAAAATACCACGCCAGATAAACTAGTCAGATAACTAGTTATTTAGGAAAGTTTCATGCAAACATGGCCCGTACAGGATGCAAAAGCCAGATTCAGTGAACTACTGGACACCTGCCTGCGTGATGGCCCACAAGCTGTAAGCAGACGCGGCCAAGAACAGGCGGTTTTAGTACCCATGGCTGAATGGGTACGGCTAACCCAGAAAAACCAGCCGGGCGTGAAAGATTTGCTACTGGCCGAGGAGGCCCGTACGGAATACCTTGTGCCCCCGAGAGGGCAGCTAAAGCGCCGAAAAGCCACCGGACAGGAAGGCTGAACCATGTACCTTCTGGACACCAACGTTATTTCCGAACTACGAAAAACAAAACCCCATGGAGCAGTGCTGGCGTGGATCAAGAATATTCCCGAGCATTTGCTTTACCTTAGCGCATTTACGCTGGCTGAAATTCAAAGCGGAATCGAGAGAACCAGAGAACAAGATGAGGGCAAAGCCGAGGAAATAGAGCTGTGGCTGAACAAATTGGAAGCCACGTTTAAGGTGCTACCCATGGATGCTAAGTGCTTTCGAGTATGGGCAAAATTAATGCATCGGGAAACAGACACAGCATTGGAAGATGCCATGATTGCCGCCACTGCCCTCGCCAACAAGTTAACGGTAGTAACCCGCAACACGAAAGACTTTACCCGGTTTGATGTGCCGTTACTGAACCCGTTTTCGAGTTAAAGGCTGCCCTTGAATGCAACACTGTGAGCAGCGAAGTAAAGCGGCAACACTTTTATGCGCGAATTAGTGCGGATGATTACATTTTTATGCGCGTAGCAGTGTAAACCAACAAAAAGCCAAATGCTTGCGGTGCGCCCTAAAGCCTGATAATGTACACACTGATATGTACACACCTAGAGGTGCCAATGGCTTCACCTGTTTCTACTACTCGGGTTTTCAACAACGGCAACAGCCAAGCGGTGCGCATTCCCGCCGAGTTTCGCTTGAATACTGACCGGGTTCAAATTAGCCGCAATGAACACGGCGACCTTGTTATTCACCCCATACCTGCCGAGCGCGGGCAGGCTTTGTTGCGGGCACTGCAAGCTTTGGGTGAAGTTGACGAACAATTTATCGCTGCACTGGAAGCCGAGCAGGAGGACAGCCAACCCATGCAAGATCGCGAGGCGCTGTGATTTACCTGCTTGACACCAACATTCTGATTTACCTGATCAAAAACCAGCCACCGACCATTGCCCAGAAAGTAAATTCGCTACCCACAGATGCAAAACTGGCCATGAGTTTTATTACTTGGGCAGAACTGTTGAAGGGTGCAGAGCGCAGCAGCCGCAAGCCAGAAACCTTGCGCAGGCTGGATCAATTGGCCCAGCAGATCCATGTGATGTACCCGGGCGGCCCGACGATATGCAAGCACTATGCAGAACAATTTATGCAATTGAAAGACGCGGGAACCCCCATAGGAGCAAATGACTTGTGGATTGCGTGCCATGCACTGGCCGAGAATGCAACGCTGGTAACCCACAACACCAAAGAATTTTTAAGAGTGCAAGGGCTGGCGGTTGAGGATTGGGTGGTTGAATAGATTGGGCAGATTAATCGCTACCAAACAAATCCCGTGTATAAACCTTGTGTTCTACATCGGCAAGTTCTTCAACGTGCCGGTTACAAAGAATGATGTCGGCTTGCTGCTTGAACTGTTCGAGGTTGTTCACCACCTTGCTACGGAAGAACTCGGGTTCTTGCAGCACCGGTTCATACACAATCACCTCAATGCCCTTGGCCTTGATGCGTTTCATAATCCCTTGAATGGCGGATGACCTGAAGTTGTCGCTTCCTGCTTTCATCACCAGGCGGTAAATGCCCACCACCTTGGGGTTCTTGGCCACCACGTCTGCAGCAATGAAGTCTTTGCGTGTGGTGTTGGCATCTACAATGGCCTGGATCATGTTCTGCGGCACATCGCTGTAGTTGGCCAGCAGTTGCTTGGTGTCTTTGGGCAAGCAATACCCACCATAGCCAAAGCTTGGGTTGTTGTAGTGGTTGCCGATGCGGGGGTCCAGGCTTACGCCATCAATAATTTGGCGTGTATCCAAGCCATGTGTTGCGGCGTAGGTATCCAGTTCATTGAAGTAAGCCACTCGCATGGCCAGGTAGGTGTTGGCAAACAGCTTGATGGCCTCGGCTTCAGTACTGCCTGTAAACAGGGTGGGTATGTTCTGCTTGATTGCACCTTGCTGCAGTAATTCGGCAAATTGTTCAGCTCGCTCGCTTTGCTCACCCACCACGATGCGGCTGGGGTAGAGGTTGTCGTACAGTGCTTTGCCTTCTCGCAAGAATTCAGGGCTGAATATGATTTGATTGGTGTTCAGTTTCTTGCGCAGCTGTTCGGTGTAGCCCACCGGTATGGTACTTTTAATGACCATAGTTGCATTTGGATTAATGACCAGCACATCGGCCGCCACTGCCTCAATCGACTTGGTGTTGAAGTGGTTGGTTTCGGGGTCGTAATCAGTAGGAGTTGCAATGATCACAAAGCTTGCACCCACATAGGCTTCTTCCTTGTTGGTGGTTGCTTTGAAGTTAAGTGGTTTGTTAGCCAGGAAATCTTCGATTTCCGCATCGTGAATGGGTGACTTTCTCTGGTTCAGCAAATCAACCTTGGCTTGCACAATATCAAGCGCCACCACCTCATTGTGCTGGGCCAACAGCACAGCGTTGCTTAAACCCACGTAACCCGTGCCTGCTATTGCTATTTTCATAAGTAACCGGGCCTTGTGCCCTTCAAATGTTGAATGGCTTTAGAATACCGGATTGCACCCACGGCTAGAGCGGAAGACAAGCGAATGAAAAACAGAATATTGGTAACTGGCGGTGCCGGCTTCTTGGGTTCGCACCTATGCGAACGTTTATTGGCCGAAGGCAACGAAGTAATTTGCGCGGACAATTATTTTACGGGCAGCAAAGAAAATGTGGCACACCTGCTGAGCAACCCCTACTTTGAGCTGATTCGGCACGATGTCACCTTTCCGCTTTACATAGAGGTAGACCAAATTTACAACCTGGCCTGCCCTGCAAGCCCGGTGCATTACCAGCATGACCCTGTACAAACTACAAAAACGAGTGTGCATGGTGCAATCAATATGCTGGGCTTGGCCAAGCGAGTAAAAGCCAGAATTTTTCAGGCCAGCACCAGTGAAGTGTATGGCGACCCCGAAGTACACCCACAGCCCGAGGAGTATTGGGGCCGTGTAAACCCGATTGGCATTCGCAGCTGCTACGACGAAGGCAAGCGCTGCGCCGAAACTTTGTTTTTCGATTACCACCGCCAGCACAACCTGGATATCAAGGTTTCGCGAATTTTTAACACTTACGGCCCACGCATGCACCCCAACGATGGCCGCGTGGTGAGCAACTTTATTGTGCAGGCATTGAAAGGCCAAGACATTACGATATTTGGCGATGGCAGCCAAACCCGCAGCTTTTGCTATGTAGACGATTTGATTGAAGGCTTTATTCGCTTGATGAACACAGAACCTGGCTTTACTGGCCCAGTGAACCTGGGTAATCCCGGCGAATTTACGATGTTGGAACTTGCGGAAAAAGTGATTGAATTGACTGGCTCAAAAAGCAAACTGACCTTTATGCCGTTGCCGCAAGATGACCCCAAGCAACGCCAACCCAATATTGAGTTGGCCAAAGCGAAGTTGGGTTGGGAGCCCACGGTTAATTTGGAAAGTGGTCTTAAAAAGACCATTGAGTATTTCAAGAGTTTGAATGCCTAGAAGCTAATGACACGCAGCCCAATTTTATTTTTGATTTTTAACAGACCGGATACCACAGCCAGGGTGTTTGAGGCCATTCGCCAAGCCCAACCAGCAAGGCTGTATATTGCGGCCGACGGTCCCAGAGAGGGGCGTGCGGGTGAGGCTGATCTGTGCGAGCAGACGCGTAAGGTGGCCTTGGAAGTTGATTGGCCATGCCAGGTAACAACATTACTGCGCAATGAAAATTTGGGCTGCAAGAAAGCAGTGAGCAGTGCAATTAACTGGTTTTTTGAACATGAGCCTGAAGGCATCATTCTTGAGGATGATTGTTTGCCGGCACGAGATTTTTTCAGGTTTTGTGACGAACTACTTGAAAAGTATCGGGATGACCCTCGGGTCGGATCAATCACGGGTGATAACTTTATTTCGGCGACGTGGAGGCCGGATGAAAGCTATTACTTTTCCAGGTTCAGCCACATTTGGGGTTGGGCCACATGGCGCCGTGCATGGGCAAACTACGATGTAACCATGGCAGACTGGCCGAATCTGGGTAGCAGGTTTATTAAAACCGAGGTATTTGCCGGGAATAATCAAGCGGCAGCCTATTGGAGTGGGGTATTCGACAAAGTACACAAAGGCGAGATAGACACCTGGGATTACCAATGGGTTTTTGCATGCTTCAAGAACAATTGGTTAAGTTGCATACCCCAGGAAAATTTGGTGACCAATATCGGGTTCGGCCCGAACGCAACCCACACCAAAAGTGCCGAGAGCAAACTTGCCAATGTCGCTACTGGCTCACTTGATTTTCCACTGCTTGAACCCAAAGATATTCAAAGCGTTCAGGAAGCCGATTTGTGGACGCTGAATGAGGTGTTTGAAGTACATCAACATGGACTTAACCTGCGTCGCCTAAAAGCGTCCGTGCGCTACAGACTCAAGTCATTGACTAACTGCTTTAAAATCTGAGTTTTCTGTTGGTATGAAGTTACCAATTGGTGGCTTGCAATAATCACCTTGGGCTGTGTTAACGACATAAAGTCTCACAAAATTGACTTAAGGAAGTTGAAATGAACCAACTCTCGGATCAGATACCTTCACACGAGATACCCTTAATAAAACCTAAAGATATCGAGTGGTTGGATGGGATTTTCAAGCAATTTGACGGCTATCCTAGTCTTGAACAAGTTTGGGACTTGATGGATAAGTGCTGGGATTCTCTGAACTGCGACCCGCTCATCATGGACGATCGCATCAGCGCATTTTATGCTCATCCTGTATGGCTTCTTAACGGTTTGTTCATCGAACAGCATTTACAGAGCCAAATTTATCGAGAGGATTTCACACGGTGGATCGTTGCACAAGGTCCGCAGCGTATTGCCGAACTTGGCGGTGGATTCGGCACATTAGCCAGAATGGTCGGATCTAAGCTGCCAAAATCGACCATAGAGATAATTGAACCGCATCCGACCTTGATAGCTATCGCTCGAGCAGAAAAAACACCCAATGTACGCTTCCGACCCGAAATCAATGGGGGGTATGATGTTCTGGTCGCAACCGATGTTTTTGAGCATGTTGAAGATCCGCTTCAGCTTTTATTTAATACAGCACAGCACCTAAATATAAATGGACGATATTTGATCGCCAACTGCTTTTACCCAGTAATAAGCTGTCACCTACCGCAAACTTTTCACTTCCGTTATTCATGGGATACTGCGTTAGCAGCGATGGGCTTAGAACCTTCGGAGCACGTGGCCTACGGTAGAGTGTTTGTCCGTCGTGGTGCCCTGAATCTTGAGGCGGCGAGGCTTATTGAAAGTCAGTCAAATAAAATTTGGAAAATAACCCAGCACCTGCCCGGCCGCTTGGCAAGAATGTTGACCAAAATTTATCTGTAAACACTACTAACGCCGTAAAACAATAAAGATGAAAGTCATCCAACTCAACCACTCTGACATCGTTGGTGGGGCGGCACGAGCAGCATATCGTGTTCATAAAGCAATTAGAGAAATTGGTATCGACTCGCAGATGTGGGTGGACTCTTATGCCTCAGGCGATTGGACAGTACATGGACCCAAAACTGCCTTGTCAAGAACCCTCACTAACCTACGTGCATCGATTGGAGGTAATTTACACAAACCCATATTCAATACTGCAAACTCTGTATTGCACTCCCCTTCGATAATCCCGTCAGGTAAAACTAAAAACCTCAATAACAGTGATGCTGACCTAATTCACTTACATTGGGTACAAGGTCAAATGCTATCGATTGCCGAAATCGGCCGACTCCGCAAACCCGTAATATGGACACTTCACGACATGTGGGCCTTCTGTGGTGCTGAACACTACACAGAAGACTCTCGCTGGCATGAAGGCTATCTCAAAGACAACAGGCCTAATCACGAGGCAGGATTTGATCTGAATCTGCGTATTCTGGTGAATTCGTCCACCAATTCCAGCTCAAATCGTCCACCTATTCT
>VFQO010000347.1_pt1 | contig 52011 bp, 36 predicted proteins | sample 3512331 | NCBI WGS metagenome assembly VFQO01 (sample SAMN10412371, study PRJNA504923) | tailings metagenome | isolation source: Replicate 3 from Balatoc abandoned mine | place: Philippines: Itogon, Benguet | collected 2017-08-28 | reverse complement strand
TGCGCGTCGCCAAGGGCGCGCTGCTGGCGAGCGAGCATCAGCGGCAGGCGGCCGAGGGGCGGCAGGTAGACGAACCGCATGACTGAAACCGTGACGCCCCCCACGCGGTGCTGGCCGCTGATCCCGACGATCATCGTGCTGTTCGCGGTCGCGGTGATGATCGCGCTGGGCGTGTGGCAGTTGCAACGCAAGGCCGACAAGGAAGCCCTGATTGCGCTCTATCAGCGGAACACCGCGATGTCGTCGCTGGTCGCCTATCCCGAACTGCCACCGGTCGCCGACAGCTTCCTCTATCGCAAGAGCAGCATCGTTTGCCTTGAGCCGGTGCGCTGGGATCCGCGAAGCGGCACCGATCGCAAGGGGCGGACCGGATTTCGGATGATCGCGGAGTGCCGGACGGGCGCCGAAGGGCCGGGGGTGCTGGTCGACGTCGGGATCGGCGACGATTTCACCCCGCCCAAATGGACCGGGGGGATCGTGCAGGGGACGATCGTTCCCGGACCCGACCAGCCAACGGTGATGGAGCGCGCCGTCGGCAAAGCGGTGCCTGCTCGCGCGATGCTGATCGCCGACACGCCCGCCGCCGGGCTGCGCGCGAGCGCCGTGCCGTCGGCCGACGATACGCCGAACAATCATCTGGCCTATGCGGGGCAGTGGTTCCTGTTCGCCGCGGCGGCGCTGCTGATCTACATTCTCGCGGTCCGTCGACGCTTGCGGCCTTGACCCGGTCCCGCTAGGCGCGGGGCGCCATGGAATATATCAGCACCCGCGGCTCTGCGCCGATCCTCGACTTTCGTGCCGCGACGCTCGCGGGGCTGGCCAGCGACGGCGGTCTTTATCTGCCGGCGCACTGGCCGCAGATGTCGAAAGACGAAATCCGGGCACTGGCGGGGCTCGATTACGCTGAAACCGCAGTGCGCGTCATGCGGCCGTTTGTCGCAGGCGTGCTGAGCGAAGACGAGCTGCGCAGCCTCTGCCGCGCAGCCTATGGCAGTTTCAGCCATGATGCGGTGACCCCGCTGGTCCAGCTCGACCATCGCCACTGGCTGCTCGAACTGTTCCACGGCCCGACGCTGGCGTTCAAGGACGTCGCGCTGCAACTGCTGGGGCAATTGTTCGAAAAATTCCTGGCCGGCGGCGACACCGACATCACGATCGTCGGCGCGACGTCGGGCGACACCGGATCGGCAGCGATCGAGGCGGTGGCGGGGCGCGAGCATATCCGCATCTTCATGCTCCACCCCGAAGGCCGGGTCAGCGACGTGCAGCGGCGCCAGATGACGACGGTGCTGGCGCCTAACGTGCACAATATCGCGATCGACGGCAGCTTCGACGACGCCCAGGCGATGGTGAAGCGGTTGTTCGGCGACGAGGAAGCGCGCGGCCAGATCAACCTGTCGGCGGTGAACAGCATCAATTGGGCGCGGTTGATGGCGCAGGTCGTCTATTATTTCTACGCCGCCGTTCGGCTGGGCGGCCCCGACCGCCCGATTGCTTTTTCTGTCCCGACCGGCAATTTCGGCGACGTGTTCGCGGGCTATGTCGCGGCGCAAATGGGCCTGCCGATCGCGAAGCTGGTCGTCGCGACCAACGTCAACGACATCCTCCACCGCGCGCTGACCAATGGCGATTACAGCGCCGGGACCGTCACCGCGACCGCCACCCCCAGCATGGACATTCAGGTCAGCAGCAACTTCGAGCGGCTGCTGTTCGACCTGGCGGGTCGCGACGGCGCGGCGATCACCGCGATGATGGGCGAGTTCGACCGCAACCGCGCGATGACGATCCCCGCCGACATGCTGGCGGGCGCCCGCGGGCTGTTTTCCAGCGCCAGCATCGACGGCGACGCGATGGCCCTCGCGCTGCGCTGGGCGCAGGAGCATGGCGGTCAGATCATCGATCCGCACAGCGCGGTCGGCCTCGCGGCGGCGCGTGCGCTGGAGGTCGACGGCGATATCCCCATTGTCACGCTGGCGACCGCCCATCCGGCGAAGTTCCGCGAAGCGGTCGAGCGCGCGACCGGAGTGCGCCCGCCGCTCCCTGCGCGGCTGGGCAATTTGTTCGACCGCGAAGAACGCTATGAACGCCTGCCCGGCGACTATGACGCGGTGAAGGCCTTTGTGCTGGCGGAAGCGGCGCGTGGCTGATCTGCTGCCTCTCCTCACGCTGATCGGCGAGCCGTGGGACGATTACGGGCTGGTCGACAGTGGCGGCGGGCGCAAGCTCGAACGCTATGGCCGCTATCGCTTCATCCGCCCCGAACCCCAAGCGATGTGGGCGCCCGCGTTGCCCGCCAGCGAGTGGGACGCTGCCGATGGCGAGTTCATCCCGGCGTCGGACGATGATGGCGGTGGGCGCTGGTATTACAACAAGCCCGTGCCGCAGGAGGGCTGGCCGCTCGCGTGGCGCGAAACGCGCTTTACCGCGTCCTGCACGCCCTTCCGGCATCTCGGCTTCTTCCCCGACATGGCGCCGGTGTGGGATTGGCTGCGGGCGCAGGTTGCCGACAAGCCCGACCCGGCGTTCCTCAACCTGTTCGGCTACACCGGGGTGGGCAGCCAGGCGCTTGCTGCGGCGGGGGCGTCGGTGACGCATGTCGATGCATCGAAGAAATCGGTGGGGCAGGCGCGGGAGAATGCGGCGCTCGCCGGCATGGCCGACAAGCCGGTGCGATGGATCCTCGACGATGCCGGCAAGTTCACCGCGCGCGAAGTGCGGCGCGAGAAACGCTATGACGCGATCCTGCTCGATCCCCCCAAATTCGGCCGCGGCCCGACCGGCGAGCGCTGGCAGCTCGAAGAGGGATTGGCGCCCTTGCTCGCCGACTGCCGCCGGTTGCTCGACGCCGACAGCCGTGCGCTGTTCCTGACCGTCTATGCCGTCCGCATGTCGGCGCTGGCGATCGGCGAACTGCTGGCGCAGCTGTTCGCCGATTTGCCCGGCAAGGTCGAATGCGGCGAACTGGTCGTGCGCGAAGAGACGCGCGGACTGTTGCTGCCGACCGCGATTTTTGCGCGCTGGAGCCGCTGACGGATTTCCGCCGTAGGGCATTTGCTGCATACGTTTGCTGCACCGAAATTCGCAACATTATGTCCGAAAAGCCACGGTCGACGCGTTGACAATGAGAACGTTCCCATTTAGATAACGTTCACATTGATGAAATGCCGCCACAAAAGAGCGGTGAATTTGGGAGGAATAGGGATGCGGGCGTCTCAAAAACGGTGGCTTGGTAAATTTCTGGTCGGCACGTCGGCGCTGTCGCTGATGGGTGCGGCGCAAACCGCCTTGGCGCAGGATACGGCGCCCGCGGACAGCGCCGTCGATGGCGACGAAATCGTCGTGACTGGGATCCGCGCCAGCCTCGCCGCATCGGCCGACATCAAGCGCGAGGCGCAGGGCGTTGTCGACGCGATCTCGGCCGAAGACATGGGCAAATTCCCCGACACCAACCTGGCCGAGTCGCTTCAGCGTATCACCGGCGTGTCGATCGATCGGTCGAACGGCGAAGGATCGTTCGTCACCGTCCGCGGCTTTGGCCCTGAATTCAACCTGGTGACGCTGAACGGTCGCCAGATGCCGACCGCGTCGCTGGGCGATGGCGCCAGCGCACCCTCGTCGCGCTCGTTCGATTTTGCCAATCTGGCGTCCGAAGGCGTTGCGGGGGTCGAGGTGTACAAGACCGGCCGCGCGGCGATTGCGTCGGGCGGCATCGGTTCTTCCATCAACATCAAGACCCCGCGCCCGCTCGACAAGCCCGGCCTGTCGGGCAGCATCGCGGTCAAGGGCGTCTATGACAGCTCGCGCAACGAGGGCAATCCGATCACCCCCGAAGTGTCGGGCATCCTGTCGACGACCTTTGCCGACGACCGCATCGGCATCCTGATCGCGGGGTCGTGGCAAAAGCGCAAAGCCAGCGTGAACGTCGCCAACGTCGGCTGGCGCGACGGCTATCTGGGCAACGAGAATAATTGGGGATCGCTGACCCAGGATCCCAACGACACCCGTTTCGGCCAGATCACCAACCGTCCGGGGCCGACCGACGTCTATCAGGTGCCGCAGAACGCGTCCTATGACCTCAACGACATCGACCGCGAGCGCATCAACGGGCAGGCGGTGCTGCAATTCCGCCCGATCGACGGCCTGACCGCGACGGTCGACTACACCTATTCGCGCAATACCGTCGAGGTGCGCAACAGCAATGTCGGCGTGTGGTTCAATCACAACAACACGTCGAGCGCCTGGACCGACGGTCCCGTCGCGGGTCCGATCTTTTACTCCGAAGCCTTTGGCGCGGGTGAGAACAAGGATCTGTCGTACAGCGGGTCGCTGGTCGCGAACCGGACCGAGAACAAGTCGCTCGGCGGCAATCTGCGCTGGGATGCCCCCGGCGGCGTCACGATGGAACTGGATTTCCATCACTCGACCGCCGAATCGAAGCCGACGAACAAATATGGGTCGAGCGTTTCCGTCGGCAACGCGGTGTTCGGCGTCGTCAACCAGCGGATCGACTTCGACTCCTATCTGCCCGTTATTTCGTACCAGATGCGGCCGGGCACCGATCCGCTCAACGCCGCGCTGATTACGCCGACGGGCAATGCGTTTCGCAACGCCTATTTCAAGGACGAGATCAACCAGGCGCAGTTGCGCGGCCGCTACGAACATGATGGCGACTTCCTCGACAGCATCGACTTTGGCGTCTCGTACATCGAGAACAAGGTGCGTTCGGCCTATGGCTTTATCCAGAATGACAGCTGGGGCGGCGCGGGGCCGGCTTCGGATATCCCCGACGACATCTTCACCCTCGAAACCTTGCCCGACAAGTTCAAGGGGCTGACCGGCGCCGCCGACATCATCCCAAGCTTTTACAAATTCGATTTCGAGCGGATGGTCGACCTGATCGACGGGCTTTACGGCACCTGTAACGCCGCGGGTTCCGCCGACACCTGCCTCGCCAATTACACCACCGACCGCCGCCTCACTGAAAAGACGCTCTCGCCCTATCTCCAGGTGTCGACTAAGTTCGACGTCGGTGCCGGCGAGGCGCATCTGACCGCGGGCGTGCGTTATGAGGACACAATCGTCGATGCCACCGCGCTGGTGCCCATCCCGACCGGCACGCGCTGGGTCGCGGCGAACGAGTTCGGGGTGATCTTTGGTCCGACGAGCGATTTCACGCGCTTCAAGGGCAGCTATGACCATTGGCTCCCCGCGGTCGATTTCGACATCGAGCCGATCGAGAATGTCAAACTGCGCGCATCGTACAGCCACACGATCACCCGCCCCGACTATGCGAGCATGCAGGGCGGGCGGACGATCGACCAGCTGTTCCGGATCGGCGGCGGCACCGGCAGCCAGGGCAACCCCGGCCTGCTGCCCTATAAATCGAAGAATATCGATCTGTCGGCCGAGTGGTATTACGGACGCGAAAGCTACATTTCGGCGGGCTTCTTTCAAAAGCGGGTGTCGAACTTCCTGTCGACGACGCGGGTCGACGACACCGCCTTCGGCTTGACCAACCCGGCCGACGGGCCGCGCTATCGCGCGGCGCTGGCGGCTCGCGGCGCCAACGCCGGAGCCAATGATCTGCGCGATTTCATCTTGCGCAACTATCCGACGTCGGTGCGGGTGAACCGCGACGCCAACGGCAATCCGATCCTCGATGCCAGCGGGTTCTGGACCGGTGATATTTTCGGACTGGCCGAGGACGCGCCGCTAAACTTCGAGATCACGACGCCCATCAACAGCGACCAGTCGGCGAAGATCCACGGGTTCGAATTCGCGTTGCAACATAGTTTGTGGGACACCGGCTTCGGCGTCCAGCTGAACTATACGATCGTCAATGGCGACGCGACTTATGACAATACGCAGCCATCGACGGTGCCGCAGTTTGCACTGACCGGACTCAGCGACAGTGCCAACGCGGTGCTCTATTATGACAAGGGACCGCTTCAGGCGCGTGTCGCATGGAACTGGCGCGATAAATTTCTGGCGGGAACGGGGCCGAACCCTTTCTACGTCGAGGAATATTGGCAGATCGACGCCAGTGCGAGCTATGAGTTCATTCCCGGCCTCACCGGCTTTGTCGAAGCGATCAACCTGACCGGCGAAAGCCGCCGCGGCCACCTGCGGTCGGAGAATAATGTCGCCTTCGCATCGCCGGGTTACGCCCGCTATGCGGCGGGGGTCCGGTTCAGCTTCTGACGCTGGGCTTTCGACAACGGAAGCGCCGCGCCCTCGCTGGGTGCGGCTCTTTCGCGTGACGACGGCGGGAAGCTGGCTTAGGATCGACGGCAATGACCAAGAGGATCGAGAGGGTAGTCATCGTGGGCGGCGGCACCGCTGGGTGGCTCGCGGCATCGTTGCTCGCCAGTTCGCGGCTGGGCGCGGTTGGACGCCTTTCGGTGACCCTGATCGAGGCGCCCGATATTCCGACGATCGGGGTCGGCGAGGGCACCTGGCCGACGATGCGCGACACGCTCGCCCGGATCGGGATCGGCGAGGCCGAGTTTCTGGCCGCATGCGACGGATCGTTCAAACAGGGATCGCGCTTCGACGGCTGGGTGACCGGCGCGGCGGACGATCGTTATCTGCATCCCTTCACCCCGCCGCCCGCGGTGCCGACCGGCGAATTGCTGGCGGCGTGGCGGGCCGGCAGCCCTGAACAATCCTATGCGGCGGCGATCAGCGCGCAGGCGCATATCTGCGACCTCGATTTGGCGCCGCGCCAACGGGCGATGCCCGACTATCAGGGCGCCGCCAATTACGCCTATCATCTCGACGCCGGGAAATTCGCCGCGCTGCTGAGCACGCATGCGGTGCAGCGGCTGGGCGTGCGGCATATCGCCGATCATGTCACCGGGGTGCAGCGTGACGCCGGCGGCGGGATCGCGTCGGTCCTGACCCGCCAGCATGGCGACATCGGCGGCGACCTGTTCATCGATTGCACCGGCCATGCCGCGCTGTTGATCGGCGGCGAGCTGGGGGTCGAATGGATCGACCGCGGCGATACGCTGTTCAACGACCGGGCGCTCGCGGCGCAGGTGCCGGTGACGCCGGGCAGCCCGATCGCGTCGCAGACGGTGGCGGCTGCGCATGCCGCCGGCTGGATCTGGGACATCGGGCTGCCGGGGCGGCGCGGCATCGGCTGCGTCTATGCCAGCCGGTTCATCGACGACGATGCGGCGGAAGCGGAATTGCGCGCCTATATCGCGCGCGTGTTGCCCGATGCCCCCGAGGTTCCGGCGCGGCGGCTGAGCTTTCCGACCGGCCATCGGGCGCGGTTCTGGGAGGGCAATTGCGTCGCCATCGGCCTGTCGGCGGGGTTCATCGAACCGCTGGAGGCGTCGGCGATCGTGATGATCGAATTGTCGCTCCGCGCGCTGATCGACAATTTTCCGGCGAGCCGCGCGGCAATGCCGATCCACGCCGATCGCTTCAACGGGCTGTTCCGCTATCGCTGGGACCGCATCGTCGATTTCCTCAAGCTCCACTATGCGCTGAGCCAGCGCACCGAACCCTATTGGCTGGCGCAGCGCGATCCGGCGCATATGCCGCCGCGACTGATCGAACAGTTGCAGTTGTGGCGTGACCAGCCGCCATCGGTGTGGGATTTCCCGCGGGTCGACGAGATTTTCTCGGCCGAAAGTCATCAATATATCCTTTACGGCATGGGCTTTCCGGTCCCCGCCAATCTACCGGGCAGCGATCGTGCGGCCGCCGCGATCGCCGAAACGCGCCAGCGCGCCCGCACGTTGGCGGCGGCCTTGCCCGCCAACCGCGACTATCTCGACGCGCTGCAACCCCAGGCCGACGCGCTGGCCGCGCAATAGGAAAGAGTATCGATGCCTCGCCACGCCGTCCTCGACAAAGATGTTTATCGCGATCTGCGCGTCCGCACCGATGCGGGTGCGGCGCTGGGCGACGATATCATGGCGGTGCTGACCGTGCCGAGCGAGTTTCGCCGGGTGCAGGCGCATTTCCCGATCCTGTTCCGGCGGGAAGCGGGGCAGGGCGACTTTACCGCGCTCGCCCTGTTCGGGTTCGAAACCGGCGAAAATCTGTTTCTCGACGGCGATCGCTGGGACGCGGGTTATCGCCCGTTGGCGCTGGCGATCCAGCCCTTTCTGGTCGGGCGGCCGGCGAGTGGCGACGGGCCGGCGCAGGTGCATATCGACCTCGACCATCCGCGAATTGCGGGGACGGGCGACGGGGTGCGGCTGTTCGATGTCGATGGTATGGCGACGCCGTTTCTGGAGGCGATTGCTGAACAGCTTGGCGATCTTGATGAGGGATATCGGCAGAGCGGTGCTTTCTACGAGGCGCTTCTCGCCCATGACCTGCTCGAACCCTTCAGTCTCGAAGTGACGCTCGATGATGGTTCGAAACACTCGCTCGTCGGCTTTCACATCATCGACGAAGATCGGGTGCGCGCCCTGGACCCCGCTGCGCTTGGCGCGCTGCATGCGGCGGGGCACCTGATGCCGATGTTCATGGCAATGGCGTCGCTGTCGCAGTTGTCGGCGCTGGTCGACCGCAAGAACCGCAGGCTTAGCGGTGGCTGACCAGGGCGTCGCCATCTACGACCGCCTCGCGCCGGTGCTCGAACGCGATTGGGACAAAGGGGCGGGACTGGATGCGCTGCTTGACGGCGCGCGCGAGCCCTTTGTTCTGCGCGGACTTGTCGCCGACTGGCCGCTAGTCGAAGCGGGCAAGCGATCGGCGGCGGAGGCGCGGCGCTATCTGCTCGATCGCGCGCGCGACCGGCCCTTCACCGTGTCGATCGGACCGCCGGGGCATGACGGGCGGTTGTTCTACGACGCCGAGATGGCGATGAATTTTCGTACCGGCACCGGCAAGCTCGCCGATATCTTTTCCGGGATCGACGCCAGCGAGGCGGAGGGCGATCCGCGCACCGTCTATCTGGCGTCAATCGACATCCCGGCGCATTTCGACGGTTTGCACGAGGCGAACCACGTCGATCTGGGGATGCGCGATCCGCTCAAAAGCATCTGGATCGGCACCCGCACCCGCATCGCGGCGCACAATGATTTTCCTGACAATCTGGCTTGCTGCGCCGCCGGTCGCCGCCGTTTCACGCTGTTCCCGCCCAGCCAGTTTCGCAATCTGTATCTGGGGCCGATCGACAACACCCCGGCCGGTCGCGCGGTGAGCATGGTCGATTTCGATGCGCCCGATCTGGCGGCGCACCCGCGCTTTCTCGCCGCGATGGCCGAGGCGCAGACCGTTAAACTGGACCCCGGCGACGCGATCTTCATTCCCTCGATGTGGTGGCACCATGTCGAGGGGCTGGCGCCGTTCAACATCCTGGTCAATTACTGGTGGCGCAGCACGCCGACGTGGCTGGGCCAGCCGCAGGAGGCGCTGAACCATGCGATCCTGGCGATCCGCGACCTGCCGCCCGCCGACAAGGCGATCTGGCGCGAGATGTTCGACCATTATGTCTTCGCCAACGACGGCCGGGTGACCGACCATATTCCTGAAGCCGCGCGCAGCGTGCTCGCTCCGCTCACGCCCGAGAGCGCCGGGCGGCTGCGTGCCTTTTTGTTGAGAGCGTTGAACCGATGACCGACGACAAGCCGATCCTGCGTATCGTCGTGGCCGGCGGCGGCACCGCTGGATGGATGGCGGCCGCCGCCATCGCGCGCACGCTGGGGCGCACCGTCGACCTGACGCTGGTCGAATCCGAGGCGATCGGCACCATCGGGGTCGGCGAATCGACGATCCCGCCGCTGGTCAATTTCAACCGGCTGCTCGGCATCAACGAAGCCGATTTCATGCGCGCGACGCAGGCGACGTTCAAACTCGGCATTTTGTTCGACAACTGGAGAGACATCGGCTCGCGCTATTTTCACAGTTTTGGCCTGACCGGCAAGGATCATTGGTCGGCGGGCTTCCAGCATTTCTGGCTCTATGGCCGGACCAAGGGGCACGACGCGCCCTATGACGATTATTGCATGGAGTTGGTCGCGGCGCTGGAGAGCAAATTTGCCCATTTGCCCGATGACCGGATGAATTACGCCTATCAGCTCGATTCGGGTCTTTACGCCCGTTTTCTGCGCCAGATGGCGGAAGGCGATGGCGCGACGCGGGTCGAGGGCAAGATAGCGCGCGTCGAGCTGGACGGCGAAAGCGGCGACATCGCCGCGCTTGTCCTCAACGGCGAGCGGCGGATCGAGGGCGACCTGTTCCTCGACTGCACCGGTTTTCGTGCGCTGCTGATGGAGGGGGCGCTGCACGCCGGTTTCGACGACTGGACCCACTGGCTGCCGTGCGACAGCGCCATCGCGCTTCAGACCCCCAATGTTTGCCCGCCGGTTCCTTACACGCGCGCAATGGCGCATGATGCCGGCTGGCAGTGGCGCATCCCCCTCCAGCATCGCACCGGCAACGGCATCGTTTACTGCAGTCGCTATCTGGATCGCGGTGCGGCGCTCGATCGGCTAATCGGCAATGTCGAAGGGGAGATGCTGACGGAACCCAATTTCCTCAGCTTCGCGGCAGGCGCGCGGCGCAAGCAATGGCACCGCAATTGCATCGCGATCGGGCTGTCGGGCGGATTTATGGAGCCGCTCGAATCGACAAGTATCCACCTGATCCAGCGCGCGGTTTTGCGCTTTATCCGCCTGTTGCCGAACGGCCGGGTCAGCGCCCGCGACATCGCCGAATTTAACGATCAACAGATGCAGGACATGGAACAGATCCGTGATTTTCTGGTGCTGCATTACAAGGTGACCAACCGCCGCGACAGCGCGTTTTGGCGCCAGTGCGCCGATATGCCGATCCCCGATACGCTCGACCAAAAGATCGAACTGTTCCGGGAAACCGGTCGAGTATTCCGCCGCAACGAGGAATTGTTTGCCGAGAACAGCTGGATTCAGGTTATGATGGGGCAGGGGATCGAACCGCGATCCTATCACCCGATCGCCGAAAAGCTGCGCGACGACGAACTGGACCGGCTGCTCGGGATGATCCGGACCGAGGTACGGCAGACAGTCGCCAAGCTGCCCGACCATCATGACTATGTCGCACGCTATTGCGGCGCAACGATGCCGCAAGCGGCGTGATCCGTCTGGCGCTTATCCTGCTGCTGTCGACGGCCTTAGCGCGCGGCGCCGCCGCCCAACCCGCGGCCGATGGTTGGCGGCTGGTCTGGTCCGACGAGTTCGACGGCACGGCGATCGACCGCCGCAAATGGGATTTCGATGTCGATTGCTGGGGCGGCGGCAATAACGAACGGCAATGCTATACCGATAAGCGCCGCAACGCGGACGTCGCGGGCGGCAAGTTGGTGATCACCGCGCGCAAGGAGAAAGCGAGCGGTCCCGCTTTTCCGCTGGCGCAACGAAGCGAGCCGGGCAAGGCGAACGCGCGGCAGGCACGCGAGTTCACCTCGGCGCGGCTGGTGACGCGGGGTAAGGCGGCGTGGACCTACGGCAAGATCGAGGTGCGTGCGAAGTTGCCGCAGGGACAGGGAACATGGCCCGCGATCTGGATGCTGCCGGAAGGCAATCCTTATGGCACCTGGGCGGCGTCGGGCGAGATCGACATATTGGAGGCGGTCAACCTGGGGGTGCGCTGCGACAGCTGCGCTGGCGGGATCGAGAACCGCATTCTCGGCACGCTGCACTTCGGCGGCGTCTGGCCGAAGAACGCGCACAAGAGCAACGAGACCGCGTTGCCGGGCAAACTCGACGATTTCCATGTCTTTGGCATTGTCTGGGACAAGGGTCGGATCGTCTGGACCGTCGATGGTCGCCCCTATGCGACGCAGGTTGCGGGCGATTGGTACACCAGCGGATCGCCCGATCCAGCGGCGCCGTTCGACCGCCCCTTTCACCTGATCCTGAACCTGGCAATCGGCGGCGGGCTGGCCGAGGATCGCGGCGTCAAAGGGGTGGACGAACGCGGCTACCCGAAAGCGATGGAAATAGATTGGGTGCGCGTCTGGCAATGCGGCGAGGATGAAGCTAGCAGGGCGCGTTGCGGAACCAGCGGGGGCACAGCGGAATAATGGGGCGTCGACGGCAGTCGGTCACGATCAAGCATGTTGCGGCGGACGCCGGGGTGTCGCTGCAAACGGTGAGCCGCGTCATCAACAACGAGCCCAATGTCCGGCCCGAGATGAAAGAGCGGGTACAGGCGTCGATCGACAGGCTCGGCTATGTCCCCTCGATCGCGGCGCAGCGGATGAGCGGGTCGCGATCCTATCTGATCCTGGCGATCAACGACCGCGAACGCACGATCGCCGACTGGCGCGGGCGGCAGGGGGTCGACTGGGTCGATCAGATGCTGCTCGGCGGGATGCTGAAATGCGCCGAATATGGCTATCGCATGATCTTCGAACTCGTCGACACGCACAACGACCATGTCGAGCGCGAACTGCGCGCCGCGATCGCCGCGCTGCAACCCGACGGCGTCATCCTGACCCCGCCGCATTCCGACAATCCGCTGATCGTCGGTCTGCTCGATCAGCAAAAGATTCCTTTTGCCCGCATCGGGTCGCGCGGCGGCGAGGCGGGGATTGCGCTGACGATGGATGACGAGGGGTCGGCACGGCGCGCGACGCGCCACCTGATCGACCTCGGCCATCGGCGCATCGGGTTCATTCCCGGCTCGCCCGAATATAGTTTGAGCCGCTGGCGAATCGACGGCTGGGAGGCCGAAATGGCTGCGACTGGCCTCGCCACTGATGGCTTGCTGGCCGAGGGCGATTTCACCTATGCTTCGGGCGCCGCCGCGGCGCGCCACCTGCTCGCCGGCACCAACCCGCCGACCGCGATCATCGCCAGCAGCGACCAGATGGCGCTGGCAACGCTCGAGGTCGCGCGCGAGCTTGGCCTCGACGTGCCCGGCCAATTGTCGATCGTCAGTTTCGACAACACCCCGATCGTGCGCTTCACCCAGCCGCCGCTGACCGCGGTCGATCAGCCGGTCGCCGAAACCGCATCGCGCGCGGTCGAACTGATCATCGCCGCCCAGCGCGGCGCGCCGCGCCCGACCGAACCGACGCGGGTGCAGGGCGGGTTGGTCGAGCGCGGATCGACCGCCGCGCCGCCGACCGCCCATGGCTGAGGCCGGCGGGCCTCGCCGCCAGTCGCTTTCCTTTCTGCTGCTCTACGCGCTCGCCGCTGCTGGCGGCGCGATCGCCTATGTTCCGTTCCTGACGATCTGGCTGCCCGGTCGAATGACCCAGCTGGCGGGAACCGCCGACGTCCAGATGCTGGGCTATGTCACTTTTTTCGGCGCCATCGCCGCCAGTTTGGGCGGCATCGGGTTTGGCTGGCTCAGCGACCGGACGGGCAATCGGCGCGGCTGGGTGTTGACCGGACTGGTGCTGACCGTCGCGCTGTTGCTCGCGGTGCCGTTGGCGCAGAATATCTGGGCGCTGGTTGCCATCATTGCGGCGTGGCAACTGGCGCTCAACATGATACTCGGACCCTTGGCCGCCTGGGCGGGCGATTGTGTTCCCGACGATCAAAAGGGGCTGCTTGGCGGCTTGCTCGCCTTCTCGCCCGCTCTCGGCGCGTGGTCGGGCGCGCTGGTGACATGGCCGGGGCTGGTGCCGGTCGAGGGACGGTTGCTGGTCATCGCGGCGCTGGTCACGGCCGCGGTGCTGCCGGTGCTGCTGCTCGGGCGGCCCCGCGCTTTCGCCGACCTGACCGCGCCGCCCCCGCGGCGCGCGGCAGGCGAGCCGGCTCCGCGCCCGACCAGCCCCGCGGTGCGCATGTGGCTGGCGCGCTTGCTGATCCAGATCTCCGAGGCAGCCCTGTTCGCCTATCTCTATTTCTGGTTCCGCTCGATCGACCCCGACATGCACGACAGCGAAAAAGCGGGGCTGTTCAGCATCGCGCTGACCCTCGCGGTGCCGATCGCGTTGCTCAGTGGCCGCTGGGCCGACCGCCACGACCGCCCGTTCCGCCCGCTGGTGGTTAGCGGGGCAGTGTCGGGTCTGGGCATGGTCGGCATGGCGCTGGCCAGCGTCCCCGATGCCGCCAAGGTCAGTTATCTGATCTTTGGCATTGCGACGACGGTGTTCCTGTCGCTCCACGCCAGCCAGACGCTGCGCATCTTGCCGCGGTCCGATCGCCGTGGCCGCGATCTGGGCATCTTTAACCTGACCAACACGGTGCCGTCGTTGATCATGCCCTGGCTGACGATTTCGCTGGTTCCAGGCTTCGGTTTCGACGCGCTGTTCCTGCTGCTCGCCGGGCTGACTGCGGTCGCCGTGCTGCTGCTCGCGACCATGCCGCGGCTGCGGCCGGCTGCCTCATAATACGGCGCTTGATTTCGTCCATTCGCTGTGCGAAACGCAATTTGATAACGTTCACATATTTGCGATCGCATGACGACGGTCGAGGCAAGGGATGGGAGAGACGATGCGCCGACAGGCTCTGGTTATGGCCACCGCATGGCTTTTGGCAGGAAGCGCCGCGGCGCAAACCGCGAGCGGTGACGCGGCCGCGGTTCATCCCGATCTGTGGCCAGCGGCAAAAAGTCCCGCCGCGATTTCGGACGCGAAGACCGAGGCGCGGATCGACGCGCTGATCGCGCGGATGACGATCGAACAGAAGGTCGGCCAGCTCATTCAGGCCGACATCAGCACGATCACGCCGAAGGATCTCGAGACTTGGCCGCTCGGCTCAATCCTGGCGGGCGGTAACAGCGGCCCGAACGGCAATGAGCGTTCGACCGCCGCCGATTGGGCGAAGCTGGTCGGCGATTTCCGCGCCGTGTCTTCGCGGCCGCAGGCGAATGGCGTTGCGATCCCGATCATCTTTGGTGTCGACGCGGTGCATGGCCACAACAACATCCCCGGCGCGACCTTGTTTCCGCACAATATCGGGCTCGGCGCCGCGCGCGATCCCGAACTGATCCAGCGGATCGGCGCGGTCACCGCTGCCGAAATCGCCGGCAGCGGCATCGAATGGACCTTTGCCCCGACGCTGGCGGTGCCGCAGGATCTGCGCTGGGGCCGCAGTTATGAAGGCTATGCCGCCGATCCAAAACTCGTCGCCGACTATGCCAAGGCGATGGTGCTGGGGCTCCAAGGACCGCTGGTTGCGGGCCGCTCGGTCGGCGCCGCGCAAGTCGCAGCGACCGCCAAGCATTTCCTGGCCGACGGCGGCACGTTAGAGGGCAAGGATCAGGGCGACGCGCGGATCGACGAGCAGGAACTGATCGCCAAACACGCCATGGGTTATCCCGCCGCGATCGACGCCGGGGCGCTGACCGTGATGGCGAGTTTTTCGAGCTGGAACGGCGTCAAGCATCACGGCAACAAAGGGCTGTTGACCGACATACTCAAGGATAAGATGGGGTTTGCAGGCTTCGTCGTTGGCGACTGGAATGGCCACGGCCAGGTCGCGGGATGCAGCGTCACCGATTGCGCCCAATCGATCAACGCCGGGCTCGACATGTTCATGGCGCCCGACAGCTGGAAGGGGCTGTACGACAGCACGTTGAAGTATGCGAGGGACGGCACGATTTCAGCCGCGCGTCTCGACGACGCGGTGCGCCGCATCTTGCGGGTGAAATACAAGCTCGGCCTGTTTCCCGAAGGCCATGTCGATCGCAGCATCGTGAAGGCGGTCGGCACGCCCGACCATCTTGCCGTTGCGCGCGAAGCGGTCGCCAAGTCCTTGGTGTTGCTCAAGAACAATGGTGGCGTCCTGCCGATCAAGCCCGGCGCGCGGGTGCTCGTCACCGGTCCGGCCGCCGACAATATGGCGATCCAGTCGGGCGGCTGGACGATCAGCTGGCAGGGCACCGACGTCGTCCGGTCCGACTTCCCGAACGGCCAGACGATCTGGGAGGCACTGGACCAATCGGTGCGCGATGCGGGCGGGGTTGCAACGCTGTCGGAAGGCGGCGTGTTCAAGGAAAAACCCGATGTCGCAATCGTCGTGTTCGGCGAGGATCCCTATGCCGAATTTCAGGGCGATGTGCCGACGCTCGATTACCAGCCGACCGCGGCGACCGACCTTGCGACGCTGAAGAAGCTGAAAGCCGCGGGGATTCCCGTGGTCGCACTGTTCCTGTCGGGGCGGCCGATGTTCACCAGCCCCGAAATCAACGCCGCCGACGCCTTTGTCGCGGGCTGGCTGCCCGGGTCGCAGGGCGCCGGGGTTGCCGACGTGCTGGTCGCCCGCAAAGAAGGTAAGTCCGCGCGCGGCTTTACCGGCACGCTGCCCTTTGCTTGGCCGGCCGACGCGCGATCGCCGGTCGAAAAGCCACTGTTCCCGGTCGGTTACGGCCTGAAATATGGCGACACGCAAATTGTCCCGCAGCTGTCCGAGGAACTCGGCGTCGACATTGCCAAGGCACTGAACGTCGAGAATTTCTTCTCGGGCGGCCGCGCGCGGGCGCCTTGGGCGCTTACGGTGACCGACGCAGGCGGCTCGCGCCCGGTGGAATCGCCGCCAGCGACAAGCCCGGGCGGGCTGATTGCGGTGCGCTCGGTCGATGTGCGCGCGCAGGAGGACGGCAAGGCGTTTGTGTGGACCGGCCCCGCGGCGTTGCACCTGTCGGGTCCCTATGCCGACCTGTCGCGCCAGTTGAACAACAGCTTTGCGCTCCGGATCGAATGGCGGATCGACGCAGTCGGGGCGGGTCCGGTCCAGGTCGCGCTGGGCGGCAGGGCGTTCGACATATCGGATTGGGTGAAAGCGGCGACAAAGGGGCAGGTATCGACCATCAAGGTGCCGTTGCGTTGCTTCGCCGATGCCGGTGCGAATTTGCAGCGCGTTGACTACGCCCTGTCGGTGCAGGCCGACAAAGGCTTCGCCGCGACGCTGCTGAATACGAATGTCGAAGCGGTAGGCACGAATCTGCCTTGCCCCCCGGCGGCAAAATGACGAGACCGGCGCATGGGTTAGCCCCAGAATAAAATGGGAGAGAAAACATGGCATTGATGCCGGAGATGACAACGAGCAGCGATCCGGTTGTGCGCGAAGGTGAGGCGTCCCATGTCGACGCCCCCGAACTTCGCCTGTTCGTTATGGGGCTGTTCTTCATTTTCGGCGGCATCACCAGCCTTAACGATGTGATCATTCCGAAGCTGAAGGAGCTGTTTACGCTCAACTTCACTCAAGCCATGCTCATCCAGTTCTGCTTTTTTACGGCCTATCTGGTGATCGGGATTCCGGGCGCAAAGCTAGTCAAGAAGATCGGCTATATGCGCGGTGCGGTCGCGGGATTGCTGACAATGATGGTTGGCTGCCTGCTGTTCATTCCGGCGTCGCAGAACGCGACATACGCTCTGTTTCTGCTCGCGCTGTTCGTGCTGGCCAGCGGTGTCGTGATCGTTCAGGTCGTGGCCAATCCGCTGATCTCGCTGCTCGGCAAGCCCGAGACCGCGCACAGCCGGTTGACCTTTGCACAGGCGTTCAATTCGCTCGGCACCACCGTGTTTCCGATCGTAGGTTCGATCCTGATCCTGGGCAGCCTTGCGACGATGAGCGCCGACCAATTGTCGGGGGCCGAGCTTGATGCCTATCGCACCGCCGAAAGTCAGGCGATCGTCAACGGTTATCTTGGTATCGCCGTCGCCTTGGCAGTGGTCGCAGCGATCGTGTGGACTTTCCGTAAAAAACTGCCGCACGATGCGGCGAGCATGGCGAGCAAGGGGCTCGTGTCGGTTTCGCGCTATGCCGTGGGGCTGGTGCTCATCGTGGCAGGCGCATTCGTGGCCGTTCAGGTGCATGCGATCGCGGGCCTGCTGCTCATCCTGCTTGCGCCGGTGATCTGGCTCTATGACAACGACCTTCTGCGGACGCGGCCCCGCTTCAGCTTCGGCGCGCTTTGCATCTTTCTGTACGTCGGCGCTGAGGTGTCGATCGGCTCGCTCGTCGTCAATTACCTGATGCAGCCCGGCGTCATGGCCTTGCCCGAACAGGCAGCGGGCAAGCTGATCGGGCTATATTGGGGCGGCGCGATGGTCGGACGCTTTATCGGTTCGGCATTGATGCGCGTAGTCAGCCCCGGCAAGCTCCTGGCGGGCGTGGCCGTGGGTGCGATTACGCTGATCCTGATTTCGACGAGCACCAGCGGCTTTTTGTCGGGATACAGCCTGCTTGCGGTCGGCCTGATGAACTCGATAATGTTCCCGACGATTTTCAGCCTGGCGTCCGAAAAGCTCGGCAGCCGAGCCGCCGACGGGTCGGGCATCATCAACGTCGCGATCTTCGGCGGCGCGGTGGTGCCGCTCGCAACCGGTGCGCTGGCCGATCTGACTGGCAGCCTGGCCACCGCGATGTTGCTCCCCGCGCTCTGTTATGCGGTCATCGCCGGCTTTGGCTTCTACGCCCGGCGCCCAGCGGTCTGATGCAATAATCGCCGCGGGACAGCGCGCTGTGGTGCGCGCTGTCCCGCGGCGTCCGCCCCCTAGCGGGAAGCTGGATCGGCTTAGGCCGGATCGGCGATTTCGATGCGGTTGCGGCCGCCCGCTTTCGCCTTGTACAGGGCCTCATCGGCCGCCTTCAGCGCGCCGCGCGGTTCGCCATAGCCAAACACGTCGGCGACCCCGCCCGAAAAGGTGATCTGGCCAAAGGGCTCGTCGGTCTTGCGATTGATCAGCCGCCGTTCGGCGAGTCCCTCGCGCGCTTCGTCGAGCGTTTCGGCCGCCTGCGTCGGGGTCAAACCGCGGAACAGCATGACAAATTCTTCCCCGCCGTGGCGCGCGACGTGGCAGCGGTCGTTGGATATGCGGGCCAGCGTATCGGCGATCGCCTTGATCACCCGGTCGCCGGCCTCATGGCCGTGCAGATCATTGACCTTTTTGAACTCGTCGATGTCGCAAAAGGCGACGCTCAGCGGTTCGCACGCGGCGCGGGCTTCCTTGTGGTGCCGTTCGAGCAGGATTTCGAACGCGCGGCGGTTCGGCAGCCCGGTTAGGAAATCGAGCTCGGCGTCGCGCTTGGCGCGTTCGAGGCTGCGGCGCAGCGACTTCGCTTCGTCCTCGCTTTTGCGCATATGGTCTTCGGCCTTGCGCGTGCGTTCGAGCATGACCTTGGCAAGGTCGGCGAGGCTGGAGACGATCCGTCCGGTTTTCTGGAGCTGTTCCAGATCATCGACATGCTGTTCCAACTCGGTGCCATAGTCGCTGGTGACGGTGCGCGCTTCCTTGGCGTGAACGTGAAAGGATTCGAGGTTGGTTTCGAGCCGCGTCATCAGCCGGTCGAGATCGGCATGATCGGCGGGCGCGCTATTCTGTTCGCTCAGTTCGTTGAGCCATTGTTGCGTGATTCCCTCCGGCGATTGCGACCGGGCCGTAATCTGGCGTGCCAGAGGCGGGTTCATTCCCGAAAAAGCACCATGCGCCAGCAACAGGTTCGCGGGCGACACGTCGAGGTCGTTATCGACCAGAAACGCCATGATCGTGCCGATCAACTGGTGCCGCGCAAGCTGTGCAAGGTCGCGGGTCCCGCCGCCGCCCTCGGGGGGCGCGGTGCGTCCTGCAGGGGGATTGTTTCGCGCTTGGCGAAATCCCAGCCAATCAAGAAGCCGTCCTACCGGCTCGTTCGATGGGTTTGCTTTGGTGGTCATGCGACAATTAACGGGCCGACATTGACCGTTTTAAGCCGAATTTGGCGTGAATTTTCACGCGCGCGCGCTGTCGTTAGACTAGTTCATGCAAACCGACGGCAAAACAGCGGCTTAGTGAAGCGACTTTTTATGCGCCGGGCGATGCCGTCAGCGACAGCGATTCCAGCCTGCGCCGCGCACCACGCGCCCCGGCGTTGCGCCGCTATGGTCGCCGTTCTGGAGCACCGCGACGCCGTTGACGAATACATCGCGCATACCGACCGAATATTGATGCGGATCTTCGAACGTCGAGCGATCGGCGATCTTCGCCGGATCGAACACGACGACGTCGGCATAATAGCCGGGTTTGAGCGCACCGCGATCCTTGATCCCCAGATTGGTGGCGGGCAGGGTGGTCAGGCGGTACACCGCCTGCTCCAGCGAAATCAGCCTTTCGTCGCGGACGTAGTGCCCGAGCAGCCGCGCAAAATTGCCGTAGGTGCGCGGATGCGCCCCCGATTTCAGGAAATCGCCCTCGGTCGCCTGCGATGCGGCGTCGGATCCGAAGCTCATCCAGGGGAGCTGGATCTGCTTGCGGACATTGTCCTCCGACATCAGGAAATACACGGTGCCGACGCGCGAGCCATCCTCGACCACCAGATCCATCGCCGTTTCTTCGGGCGACCTGCCGCGCATCGCCGCCACCTCGGCCAGCGTCTTGCCGGTCAGCGGTTTGAGCGTCTCGCTCTTGAAGCCCGAGAGGATCATCTTGTCGGCGCCTGCGCCAAAATAGAGATTTTCCCAATCGCTGCCGGGCTGCTGCATTTCGGCGGCGACGCGGGCGCGGGTGGCGGGATCTTTCAACCGTTCGATCCACGCTTCCAGCCCGCCCGCCTGCACCCAGGTCGGCATCGCGGCGTCGAGTCCGGTGGCGCCCGCGGTGTAGGTGTACATATCGGTGGTGATCCGCTGGCCCGCGGCGCGCGCGGCCTCGATCTTTTTGACCACGGGGTCGAGCTTGCCCCAGTTGCTGCGCCCGGCCATTTTCAGGTGATAGATTTCGGCGGGCGCACCCGAGCGGCGTGAAATTTCGATCAGCTCGTCGACAGCCTCCTCCAGTCGGTCGCCTTCGGAGCGCATATGGCTGATGTACATGCCGCCGCATTTCGCCGCCTCGCTGGTCAGCGCGACGAGCTCGTCGGTTTCGGCGTAGGAGCCTGGCGCGTAGATCAGCGAGCTGCCGACCCCCATCGCACCTTCGTTCATCGCCTGGCGCACCAGCGCGCGCATGCGATCCAACTGTGCGGGGGTCGGATCGACATCGCCTTCGCCCAGTTCATGGACGCGCACCGTCGCCGCGCCGACGAAGCTCGCGACATTGGTCGAAACGCCGCGTTTTTCCAGATAGCCGAGATAGTCGCCAAGGCTGGTCCATTCGATCGGGAATTTGAGGTCGCCCTGGCGATCGGTTTCCTGGCGCTTCATCGCCGGGTTCAGCGGCCCCATCGACCAGCCTTCGCCCATTACCTCCAGCGTCACGCCCTGCCGGATGTCGCTCTGGCTCTTGGGGTCGACGATCAGCGATTCGGTCGCCCAGCTGAGCATGTTGATGAAGCCCGGCGCGACCGCCATGCCCTTCGCCTGCACCTCGTTTTTCGCCGTCCCCGCGACTTTCCCCACCGCGATGATCCGGTCGTCCTTGATCGCAACATCGCCGACGACGGGCGGCTGGCCCGATCCGTCATAAAGGGTGCCGCCGCGAATGATCAGGTCATAGGCAGGCGCCTGCGCGGCAACCGATGCCGACAACAGTATCGAACTGCACAGCAGCACCGCAGATGGAGCGAAACGGCGGCGAGACGTCATCGATTTTCTCCGAATGGGATCAGCCGTGCAGGCTCATCAATGAATCCATCAGCCCGTCGTCGGCGCTGGAACAGACACCCAGCACCAGTGCCTCGTCGAACCCGTCGGCGACCAAATAGGCATGGCCCATCGACGAATCGAGATAGATGCCCTGGCCGGTCTTGAGCGTGACGGGGTCGTAAAATTCGGTGTGAATCTCGATCTCGCCTTCCAGCACATAAATAAACTCCTCGCCATGATGGCGGACAAGCTCGCCGAACTCGCGCGCGCTGTGGGCGCGGATACGGGTGATGATCGGGATCATCCGTTTCTGGCGCAGGTCGGTGCAGAGGTAATGATAGTCGTAATTGTCGGTGGTGACGCGCACCGCCTGATCGATCGTCCCGACGCTGCGGCGGCCGGTGACGCGCGGCGCGCTGTCGCCCTCATCCTCGGCGAACAGGTCCGACATGCGGATGCTCAGTCGCTGGCTGAGCTGCTGGAGCTTGTCATAGCTTAGCGTCAGCCGGTCATGCTCGACCTTCGACAGCGTCGACACCGGGATGCCAGATTTCGCGCTCATCTCCTTGAGCGTCCAGCCGTTTCGCGAGCGAATGCTCTTCATCACCGTGCCGAGGGTGGGTGGGGCCGCACGCGCCGCCATCAAAATTTCCATTCCATATTTGACAATTTTCTAATCAGGATCATTATGTCTCTATTGGGTCAACAGTTGTTGACCCTTGGTAAGGCGTCGCGCGGCTTGCTGCAAGGTCAGACAGGACGGGCCAGACAAAAGGGGAAAGTGATGCGTTTCATCCGCAAGGCGATGATCGGGCTGGCGGCGCTCGCCGCACTGCCGCTGGCGGCGCAGGGGCCGCTGCCCGCACCGACGGCCAAGAAAGTCGAGACGGTCGCGGCACCTGGCCCGGCGGTGCCGAAGGCGCCCGTCACGCTCAACGCCGCCGACCTCGAAGCCTGGATGGACGGCTATCTGCCCTATGCGCTCGAGCGTGCGCGCATCCCCGGTGCGGTCGTCGTCGTCGTCCGCGGCGATCAGGTGGTGCTGCAAAAGGGCTATGGCTTTGCCGATGTCGCCAAGCGCGCGCCGGTGCTGCCCGAAACCACCCTTTTCCGGCCCGGGTCGGTGTCAAAACTGCTGACCTGGACCGCAGTGATGCAGCAGGTCGAGGCGGGCAAGATCGATCTCGACAAGGACGTCAACGCCTATCTCGATTTCAAGATTCCGCCCTATCAGGGCAAGCCGGTGACGATGCGCAACATCATGACGCATACCGCGGGCTTCGAAGAGTCGGTGCGCCATCTGATCAGTAGCGATCCCAAGGCGGTGATGACGCTGAAAGAACAGATGCCGCTGGCTTTGCCGCAGCGCGTCTTTGCGCCGGGGACGACCCCCGCTTACTCCAATTATGCGACGGCGCTCGCCGGCTACATCGTCGAGCGCGTCAGCGGCGAGCCGTTCGATAGCTATATCGAAAATCACATCTTCAAGCCGCTCGGTATGAACCACTCGACGTTCCGCCAGCCGCTGCCTGCGCGCCTCGCGCCGCATATGGCCAAGGGCTATCCCGACATCACGCAAAAGGCGAAGCCGTTCGAGATCGTGATCCCCGGCCCAGCGGGCAGCCTGTCGGCCAGCGGCGCCGACATGGCAAAATTCATGATCGCGCATCTCAACGACGGCGCCGGGCTTCTGAAGCCCGAGACCGCCGCACAAATGCACGATTTCAAGGCGCCCGGCGTCGGCCCGCTCAACAGCATGGCGCTCGGTTTCTACGAACAATGGGTCAATGGTCGGCGCGCGATCGCGCATGGCGGCGATACCGTCTGGTTCCATTCCTATCTGTGGCTGTTCCCTGAAGATGACATCGGCGTCTATGTATCGATGAACAGCGCCGGGACGCAGGGCGATGCGGGCGCGATACGCAGCGCCTTGTTCCACAAATTTGCCGATCGCTACCTGCCGGGTGAAGACAAGGCGGGGCAGGTCGACGCCAAGACCGCCAGCGAACATGCGCAGATGATGGTCGGCAATTATGTCAGCAGCCGCGGATCGTTCACCAACTTCATGAGCCTGATCGGGCTGCTGGGGCAGGCAACGATCTCGCTGACCGAGGATGGCAAGATCAGCTTTCCCGCGCTCGACGGCCTTGGCGCCGGTGCGCGCGACTGGGTCGAGGTCGAACCATTTGTGTGGCGCGACCGCGGCACGGGTGAACGCCTCGCTGCCGAAGTGAAGGACGGCCGGGTGGTGCGCTTCAGCGTGGATGCCGGATCGCCGTTCATGGTGTTCGAACCAGCCCCGGCTAGCGTCAATGCGGCCTGGCTCAACCCGGCGCTGATCGCGGCGCTCGGCATCGTGCTGCTCGCGGCGCTGGCGTGGCCGGTGCGCGCGCTAGTACGGCGCAGCTTCAAGGCCGATTTCGCGCTCGAAGGCCGGTCGCGGCGCGCTTACCGCTTGTCGCGCATCTTTGCGTGGCTGGTGCTGGCGGCGCTGGCCGGTTGGCTCGGACTGATCGCGGCCTTCTCGGCCGACATCGGCAGCCTCGGCGGCCCGCTCGACTGGCTGATCCACCTGCTGCGTATCCTGACCCCGGTGGCCTCGTTCGGCCTGCTGGCAACCGCAGGCTGGCACCTGTGGCTGACGATCAGGGACAAGCGCCGCTGGACGATGAAGCTCGGCGCCGTGTTGCTGCTGCTCGCCGCGCTGATACTGGTTTGGGTCACGCTCGCCTTCAACCTCTATGGTTTCGGGATGGTCTATTGATGGCGACGCAAATGACCCATGAACTGACGCTCGACCTGCGGGTCGAGCGGTTTCCTTATCACCAGCCGTTCCGCATTTCGGGCCATGTCTTCACCGAAACCGCGCTGCTCGTCGCCGAACTGTCCGACGGCACCCACGTCGGGCGCGGCGAGGGGGCGGGGGTCTATTATCTGGACGACGATATCGACCATATGCTTGGGCAGGCGGCGCAAGTGCGCGAGACAATCGAGCGCGGCGCGACGCGCGCGGATTTGCAGCAGCTGTTGCCGCCTGGCGGGGCGCGCAACGCGCTCGACTGCGCCTATTGGGATCTGGAAGCGAAGCAGACGGGGCGGCCGGTGTGGGAGCTGGCGGGTTTGAAACCGCCGCGCGCGCTGCCCTCGACATTGACGCTCGGCGCCGACAGCGCAGGCAATATGGCGAAAGCGGCATTGGCGATCGATCCCGAGGCGCCGATCAAGGTCAAGCTGACCGGCGATCTGAGCGACGATATCGCCCGCGTCGTCGCGATCCGCACCGCGCGCCCGCATGCGTGGATCGGGGTCGATGCCAATCAGGGCTATGATATTCGGACGCTGGCCGAACTATTGCCGATACTGGTGCAGACTCGCGTTGCACAGCTCGAGCAGCCATTGAAGCGCGGGCGCGAGGCCGATCTGGACGGGCTGAAGCGCCCGCTGCCCTTTGTCGCCGACGAAAGCGCGGTGACGCTGGCCGATACGGCGACGCTGGTCGGCCGCTTCGACGCCGTCAACATCAAGCTCGACAAATGCGGTGGGCTTACCGAGGGGCTGGCGATTGCGCGGCAGGCGCGGAAACTGGGGCTCGACGTGATGGTCGGCAACATGATGGGGACCAGCCTGTCGATGGCGCCGTCGTTCGTGCTGGGCCAGCTGTGCGACATCGTCGACCTCGACGGACCGACCTTTCTGGCGCGCGATCGGGCGCCGGGCGTCGAATATCGCGGCGGGATGATCCATTGCCCGGCGGAAATTTGGGGATGATGACAGTTTGATGTCCTAAACGGGTTGACAATTTTCTGATTAGGACAATAGTCGTCATATTGAAATTTAGTTGAGAGGGAGGCTGGAATGACGGGGTCATTCGCAGTAACGCGCCGCGCGGTCATCGCGGGCGCGGTCGGCGCCGCCTTGTCTGCGCCGATGGTGAACAGGGGGAGCTATGCGTTCGCTGCCGCACCGGGGCGCGTCTATTCGCGCCGGGCGGTCGATCTCGTCGCCTCATCGCTCGTCATCGACATGCTGGCGCCGCTCAAGATCACGCTGTCGGCCGACTATATCACCCACCGTTTGACTGATGCCGAGGCGGCCGAGTTCAAGGCCAGCGGCATCACCGGCTTTCACAACGCCTATGGTCTCGGCGGTCCCGATGCAAAAGAGCAGGCGCTGACCTTCCTCGCAGGTTGGCAGGGCTTTGCCGGGCGCAACAGCCATGTCTTCACGCTGGTCGATACTGCCCAAGATCTCGACCGCGCCAAGGCCGAGAAAAAATGCGCGGTCATCATGGGCATCCAGAACGCCGAGCATTTCGAAAAGATTGAGGATGTCGCGCTGTTCCGCCGCCTCGGCCTGCGCTGCGCGCAGTTGACCTATAACAGCCAGAATTTGATCGGGTCGGGCAGCACGGAACGGATCGACGGCGGGATCAGCGACTATGGCGCCGCGATCATTGCCGAGATGGAAAAGCAGCGAATGCTGGTCGATGTGTCGCATTGCGGCGACAAAACAACCCTCGACGCGATCGAGATTGCCAAGGGGCCGATCGCGATAACCCACAGCAACGCGCGCGCGCTGGTCGACCATCCGCGGGTCAAAACCGACGCGGCGATCAAGGCGCTGGCGGCCAAGGGCGGGGTGATGGGCATCACCGGGGTGCGGATGTTCGTGCGCACCACCGACCCGACCAATGTCGGGCATATGGCCGACCATATCGGTCATGTCGCCAAGCTGGTCGGGATCGATCATGTCGGCATCGGATCGGACGCAGACCTGCACGGCTATGACGACATGAAGCCCGACGAATATGCCGCGCTCAAGGGCGCGTACAAGGGCAGCTACACCTTTCGCGACAAGATCGACATCGACGGTTTCGATCATCCTTTGAAGGTCTTTGACCTGACCGAGGAACTGATCCGCCGCGGCTATTCAAACGACAACATCACCGCCGTGTTGGGGGGCAATTTCCGCCGCCTGCTGGCGCAAGTCTGGGGGTAAGACAATGAACAAGGGACTATATTTCGCGGCCAGCATCGCCGCATTGATCGCCGCAATGCCCGCGCACGCGCAGGAACCCGGCGCCGTCGAGGCGGCGGGTGAAATCGTCGTAACCGCACAAAAGCGCGTCCAGAATGTCCAGGACGTGCCGATCGCGATCAGCGTTGTGAACGGCGAGGAACTGCAGGAGCAGGGCTCTGCATCGCTGGTCGACTATGCGGGTTACGTGCCTGGCATGAATGTCAGCAACAGCGGCACGCCGGGCCAGACGACCATCACATTGCGCGGCGTCGCGCCGCTCAGCGCGGCGCAAACCGTCGGTATCTATCTCGACGACGCACCGGTCGGGTCGAGCGCGATCTACAATCGCGCCGGGGCTTTTACCATCGACCTGATGCCCTATGACTTGCAGCGCATCGAAGTGCTCAAGGGGCCGCAGGGCACGCTCTATGGTGCCAGTTCGATCGGTGGGCTGGTGAAATATGTCACCGTGCAGCCCGACACGCGCGCGTTCAGCGTCAAGGCGGGGGTCGAAGGCTTTGCGATCAAGGGCGGTGACGGGCTCGGTTGGGGCGCGCAGGCGATGGTCAATGTGCCGATCGTCGAAGACAAGCTCGCCCTCAGCGCCAGTTTTGCTTGGCGCAGCACGCCGGGTTGGGTCGACAGCGTCAACAATGCCGCGCTGAAGGATCAGAATGATTATGAACAGCGCGGCGGCCGCGTGGCCTTGCTGTGGCAGCCGACCCCCGAATTCAGCGTTAAGCTGGCGGGCATCTGGCAGTCGCTCGATTCCGAAGGCAATGGCACCTACGCCGCCGATCTCACCGGTCGCCGACTGGGCGACGGCCGTTCGTTCAACAATTTCGTCGCCGAAGGTTATGACATCGATCTCGACTATTATTCGGCGACGGTTGATTATGATTTCGGCGGCGCGACGCTGACGTCGGCGACGACCTACAGCAAGACGCAGAGCGCGCAGGTGCAGGACGCCAGCTATGCGTTTGGCGTCTTGTTTCCGCTACTCACCGGCGGCGCGATCGCGCCGGGGATCACACCTTTCTATCTCGACCTCGGGCTGGAGAAATGGACGCAGGAGCTGCGGCTCGCTTCGGCGAGCGGTGGGCGTTTCGAATGGCTCGTCGGTGGCTTTTTCACCGACGAGACGACCAGTAATTCGCAGCTCGTCCGCTCGTTCGACATGGCGGGCAATCCGATCGCGCCGCTCGATCCGCTCGCGATCGTCGGCCTGCCGGCGACGTACAAGGAATATGCGGTGTTCGGTAACGCGACCTTCCGGTTCAGCGACCAGTTCGAGATTACCGGCGGGCTGCGCTGGGCGCGCAACGAACAGACGTTCCGCCAGATCAGCTCGGGGGCGATCGTGCCGCAGGCCAATGATCCGGGCGCGTCAGCGGAAAATGTGTTCACCTATTCGATCAGCCCGCAGTTCCACCTGAACGACGACGCGATGATCTATGCCCGTCTCGCCACCGGTTATCGCCCCGGCGGCCCGAATGTCATCGTGCCCAACGTCCCGCCGACGGTCGATGCCGACCGGATGAAGAATTACGAAGTTGGCCTGAAAGCCGATTTCGCCGACCGGATGGTTTCGATCGACGTCGCGCTGTTCTGGATGGATTGGACCGACATCCAGGTCGTGCGGGCGTTCGGGGGCGTGTCGGGCGGTGCAAACGGCGGCAAGGCGACGAGCAAGGGGATCGAGGGGAGCATTGCGCTGCGCCCGGCGCCCGGGCTGACGCTGAGTGCGATCGGCAGCTACACCGACGCAACGCTGGCGGAGGATGTCCCCGAAATCAGCGGTGTCGATGGTGACCGGCTGCCCGCGGTGCCGAAATTCAGCGGCGCGCTGCGCGCCGATTATGAATTCGAACTGGGCGGCGGCAACAAGGGCAGTTTCGGGGCCGGTGTGCGCCACGCCAGCAACCGGCTGTCGCTGGTCGAAAGCGATCCGTTGGTGGCGACCGCCAAGCCCTATACCTCGGTCGATCTCAACGCCTCGATCACTTTCAACGATCATTGGACGCTGCGCGCCTATGCCCGTAATCTGCTCGACAACAAGGGCGAAATGGCGCGCTCGACGCTGGCCGACGGACTCAACCGGTCAAGCTTTCTCGCCATCTCGCCGCTGCAGCCGCGCACGATCGGCGTCGCGCTCGACATGGCATTTTGAGCGGATTGGAGTTGGAAACGATGAACGCGCCCATCGGCAGGTTGGCCGACAGCCTGACCCTGCCGCAGCCCTATCTGCTGTTCCTCGGCGACACGACCGAGGCGGGTTATGCCAAGACCGCCTTCGGGCTGGCCGACTGGGCCGCGGATCGCTGCGTCGGCGAGCTGGCGATCGCGGGCTGTACCGTCACCACCGGCCTGCCGCCGATGTCACCGGCAGAGGCGCGGGCGGCAGGGGCGCGATCGCTGGTGATCGGGGTCGCCAACCAGGGCGGAGTGATCGGCGACAGCTGGATCGCGGCGCTGGTCGATGCGATGGAGGCGGGGCTGGACATCGTCAGCGGATTGCACGTCCGGTTGGGCAGCCTGCCCGCGCTGGCCGAGGCGGCGAAGCGTACCGGCCAGCGGCTGATCGACGTCCGCACCCCGCCGCCGTCGATCCCGATCGGCAATGGGCGCAAACGCAGCGGCAAGCGGCTGCTGACCGTCGGTACCGACTGCGCGCTCGGCAAGAAATATACCGCGCTGGCGCTGCACCGTGCCTTCGTAGAGCGCGGTATCGATGCTGATTTCCGCGCGACGGGGCAGACGGGGATCATGATTGCGGGTGGCGGTATGCCGATGGACGCGGTGGTGTCGGATTTCGAGGCGGGCGCGGCAGAGATTCTGAGCCCCGACGCGGCGGCGGATCATTGGGATCTGATCGAGGGGCAGGGGTCGATCTTTAACCCCGCCTATGCCGCGGTGTCATTGGGCCTGCTGCATGGCAGCCAGCCCGACGTGTTCGTTGTCTGCCACGACCCGACGCGCAAGGTCATCCTGGGCATGGAAAGTTTCGCGCTGCCCTCGATCGAAGAAGTGATCGATCTGACGATCCGCCTCGGCAGCCGCACCAACCCGGCGATCCGCTGCGGCGGGGTCAGTCTCAATACATCGAGCTATGACGCCGATAGTGCGGAAGCGCTGATGGCGGCGGAGCGCCAGCGGCTGGGGCTGCCGGTCACCGATCCGATCCGCGGCGGCGCGTCCTTCGATGCGCTTGTCGAAAATATTCTCGCGTGAGTGTGGGCGAGACGGGCAGCAAGCCGAGCTGGTTCCAGCGCTTCCTGCTGCCCGGACTGGCGCTGAAAGCGGTCATCATCGGTGGCGGCTATGCCACCGGCCGCGAACTCGCCGAATATTTTGTGCCGTCGGGGCCGTGGGGCGGGCTGTCGGCAATGGTGCTGGCGACCTTGATCTGGAGCGTTGTCGCGGCGCTTACCTTCGCGCTGGCGCGCAAGATGGGTGCCTATGACTATCGGGCGTTTTTTCAGGGACTTCTTGGGCCGGGCTGGGTCTCGTTCGAGCTGGCGTATCTGATCTTCGTGATCCTCATCCTTGCCGTATTCGGCGCCGCGGCGGGCGCGATCGGCGCTGCCACTTTCGGTTGGCCCGAACTCGCCGGGTCCATCCTACTGGCTGTCAGCATCGTAGCTTTCACAGCTTTCGGCACCGACATTGTCGAAACCCTGTTCAAATATGCCTCCATGCTGATCTACGCGGTTTATGCGCTGTTCCTGATATTTGCATTGACGAGCTTCGGCGGATTGATTGGCGACGGATTTGCCAATGCGCCGCCGCCGTCGGGCAATTGGGTCGCGGGCGGATTGACCTACGCCAGTTACAACATCGTCGGCGCGGTAATCATCTTGCCGGTGCTCCGCCACCTCACCAGCCAGCGCGATGCGGTGGTCGCGGGCATCATCGCCGGGCCGCTGACAATGCTGCCCGCGATCCTGTTCTTTGTCGCGATGATGGCCTTCTATCCTGCAATTGGGGCCGAGACCTTGCCGTCCGATTTCCTGCTCCGCCAGATGGCAGTGCCGGGGTTCCATATCCTGTTTCAGCTGATGATCTTTGCGGCGCTGCTCGAAAGCGGGGTCGGCGCGATCCATGCGATCAACGAACGCGTATCGGGTGTGGTCGAGACGCGCGGCCGCCCGCCGCTCGGCACCGGCGCGCGCGCTGCGATCGGCAGCGTCATATTGGTCGGCTGCATGTTCGTTGCGGCGCGCATCGGCCTCGTCGACCTGATCGCCAGCGGTTATCGCTTCCTCGCCTGGCTGTTTCTGATCGTCTTTGTCGCGCCGCTGCTGACTATCGGCGTCTGGCGCCTGCTGCGCCCCACTCCCGTTCCAATGGAGACCGTCCCATGAGAGCCGTCCGCCTGCTTGCCCTGTCGCTGATGCTGTCGGTCGCGGCGCCCGGCTGGGCCGAACCGCCCAAGGACATCGTGGAAACCGTCGAATCCTTGCGCCAGAAGGTCGGCGCCCCCGGCGTATCGATCGCGATCGTCGAGGATGGCAAAACGACGCTGTCGCGCGGCTGGGGCGTGCGCAAGCTCGGCGAACGCGCGCCGGTCGATAAACAGACGTTGTTCCAGACCGGGTCGACCGGCAAGGCGATGACCGCTGCGGCGCTGGCGATCCTGGTCGATGAAGGCAAGATCGCGTGGGACGATCCGGTGATCAAGCATATGCCGTGGTTTCGCATGTACGATGCGTGGGTGACGCGCGAGATCACGATCCGCGACCTGCTCGTCCACCGCAGCGGGCTGGGGCTGGGGCAGGGCGACCTGATGTTCGTGCCGCGCACCAACCTGACGCGCAAGCAGACCGTCGAGCGCGTCGCCTACCTCAAGCCCAAGACCAGTTTTCGCTCGGCTTATGCCTATGACAATATCCTCTATGCGGTTGCCGGACAGTTGATCGAGGAAGTCACCGGCAAGACGTGGGAGGTGTTCATGCGCGACCGCCTGCTGCGCCCCGGCGGCATGAAGGACGGGACGACCGACAGCGAGGACCGCTTCCGCATCCCCAACCGGTCATGGCCGCACGCGCGGCTGTCGGGCGCGTTGCGCGGGCTTGGTCCGCAGCAGGCGCTGAACGAACGCGACGAACTCGGCCGCAACGGCGCCCCAGCGGGCGGCCTCGCGCTCAGCGCCGACGATATGGCGGCGTGGCTCAAGATCCAGCTGGCCTATGGCGCGCTGCCAAACGGCAATCGGCTGTTCAGCGAAGCGCAGGCGAGGGAAATGTGGGCACCGGTCACCCCGATGCCGATCACCCCGCTGCCCGACAGTCTGAAACCCGCGCAGCCGACGCAACAGGCCTATGCCCTCGGCTGGCAGGTGCAGGATTATCGCGGCCACCGCATCGTCCAGCACAGCGGCGGGGTGTTCGGATCGATCACCCGCGTTGTGATGATCCCCGACAAAAAAGTCGGCTTCGCGATCATGATGAACAGCGAGGACAGCGGGATGCTGCTTGGCCTCTATTATGACCTGCTCGACCATTATCTCGACCAACCCGATTATGGCTGGATCGACAAATGGGAGAGCTGGTATCAGTCGCGGCTCGCGGGTGGGATCGAATATCTGAAACAGACGCAAGCCGCGCCGGTGAAATCGGGGCCGTCGCTCGGCTTGCCGGGCTATGCCGGGCGCTATCGCGACCCCTGGTATGGCGATGTCGTGATCGGGCAGGCGGCAACCGGCCTGACGATCGACTTCACCTCGACCCCGCGGATGGCGGGGCGGCTGAAGCATTGGCAATATGACAGCTTCGTCACCGACTTCGATGATCCGGCGATCGAACCCGCCTATGTGACTTTCGCGCTCGATGCCGAGGGCAAGGTGACCGGGGTGACGATGAAGGCAGTGAGCAAGATTGCCGACTTCAGCTGGGATTATCATGATCTCGATTTGAAACCGGTGGAGGAGAAGAAGTGAAGCGTCCCGCGATGCTGCTGATCGCCACTGCGCTATCCGCCTGCTCGACCGGCGACGAGGCGGTGAGACCGCCCGAAGCGCCGCTGCATAGCCGGATGCTGGTGCTCGACACCCATCTCGACACGCCGCTGCATTTCGACCGGCAGGAGTGGAGCTTTGCCGACCGGCATGGGCTGACCGACGATATGGTCCAGCTCGACATCCCGCGGATGAAGGACGGAAACCTCGATGGCGGCTTCTTCGTCATTTACACCGAGCAGGGCGCGCTCGATGCGAAGGGCTATGCCGACGCGCTAGCGTTCGCGCGGGCGCGTTCGGATCTGATCGATGCCACCATCGCCAAGCATGGCGATGCCATCGGCCCGGCGCGCACCGCTGACGATGCGCGGACGCTCACCAAGGCGGGCAAGCTGATCGCGTATAAGTCGATAGAAAACAGCTATCCGCTTGGCGAAGACCTCGCGCTACTGGCCGAGTTCCACCAAAAGGGCGTCCGCATGGCGGGGCCGGTCCATTCAAAGACCAACCAGTTCGCCGACAGTGCGACCGGCGAGGCGCGCTGGAAAGGGCTTAGCGCGCTCGGCAAGCAATGGGTGAGCGAAATGAACCGGCTCGGCATCGTCATCGACGCCAGCCACGCCTCGGACGCGACGTTCGACCAGTTGCTGGCGCTGTCAAAATATCCGATCATCCTGTCGCATTCGAGCCTGCGCTCCACCAACGATCATCCGCGCAACCTAGACGAAGCGCGACTGAAAGCGCTGGCCGCGAAGGGCGGCGCGATGTGCATCTCGACGATCTTCATGTCGGACATGAACATGACCCCGGAACGCGGCGAGTTGTTCGGGCAGTATGAGCGGATCGGCACGCTCTCTCCTGCACAGCAGGCCGAGCTTAACCGCAAATGGCGCGAGCTCGACAAGAGCGAGCCGCTATGGGCGGCCGATTTCGAGCAATATATGGCGATGGTGCTGCGCGCGATCGAGGTCGGCGGGGTGGACCATATCTGCTTCGGCGCCGACTGGGATGGCGGCGGCGGACTAAAGGGCATCGAGGATATTTCGGCGCTGCCCAAGGTCACCGAGCGGCTGCAGGCGGCGGGCTATTCGGACGCCGATATCGAGAAGATGTGGAGCGGCAATGTGCTGCGCATCCTGGCGGCGCAGCAGGGGCGCTGATCAGTCGGGTTTGGCATTTCGCAGCGACAGGCGATAGCCGACCGCGAGTTCGTTGACGATCAGCCGCGGACGCGCCGGATCGGCCTCGAGCTTCTGACGCAGGCCGCGCACCGCGATCCGCAAATATTCGACGCGCTCGGCATGCGCCGGTCCCCACACCGCCTTGAGCAGCTGGGCATGGCTCAACACGCGGTCGGGGCGCTGCGCGAGTTCGGCGAGCACGCCATATTCCTTGGGGGTCAGATGCACTTCGCCGCCGCCGCGTTCGACGCGGCGGCGGTCGAGATCGATGCGCAGGTCGCCGGTTTCGATCACCGAAACCGCTTCGCCCGCCGCGCTGGCCCGCTGATGGCGCAATGTCGCCCGGATCCGCGCCAGCAATTCGTCGGTGTCGAACGGCTTGGTCAGATAATCGTCGGCGCCCAGGTCGAGCGCCGCGACCTTTTCGGTGCTGTCGTCGCGCGCCGACACGACGATAATCGTCGCCACCGACCGCTGGCGGATCGGGCCGATCAGCTCGAGCCCGTCGCGGTCGGGCAGGCCGAGGTCGAGCAGCACGACATCGGGTTTCTCGATGTCGAGCAGCGAGAGCGCCGCGCGCGCGTCGGGGGCTTCGGCAACATCATGCCCCGCGCGCTGCATCGTCGCGCGCAGGAGCCGCCGGATATGCGCGTCGTCCTCGACGATCAGGATTTTCGCGGGGCCCGGCATTGCACCGCTTTACCCTTGCGGGCGGGTGCGGTCGAGGGCGCGATTGAGCAGCAGAACATTGACCCGTGGCTCGCCGAGGAAGCCGAGCGCGGGCCCTTCGACCGCGGCCGTGGCCAGCGCCCGGACCTGTGCGGCGGGAAGGCCGCGGGCCGCGGCAACCCGGTTCACCTGCAAAAAGGCCGCCTCGGGGCTGATATGGGGGTCGAGCCCCGAGGCAGAGGTCGTCACCAGGTCAGGCGGGACATTGGGGCCCGGTGTCGTTTCGGAAAGGGTCGCGACGTCGGCCTTGACGCGGTCGGTGAGCGCCTGCGCGGCGGGGCCAAGGTTCGATCCGGCTGAGGCCGCGGCATCATAGCCGTCGGCACCCGCCGCCGAGGGACGGCCGTGGAAATAGGTTGGTCCGGCAAATTTCTGGCCGATCAGCTCGGACCCGATGACGGTTTCGCCGTCGCGGATCAGGCTGCCATTCGCTTGTGCCGGAAACAAGGCCTGGCCGATCCCGGTGAGGGCGAGCGGGTAAGCGATGCCGAGCAGTGCGGCGAACAGCAGGGTCAGCACCAGCGCGGGGCGGACGGCGGATTTGAGGTCGTTGAACATTGTTTTTGTTCCTTTCTCCCCTCCCGCTTGCGGGAGGGGTCGGGGGAGGGCATGTCGGGGAAGGAACAGGCCCTCCCCTAACCCCTCCCGCCAGCGGGAGGGGGACTAAGCGAGGTGCAATCCCGACACGGCGAGGTCGATCAGCTTGATGCCGACAAACGGCGCGATGAGGCCGCCGAGACCGAACACCGACAGGTTGCGCGCAAGCAGCTCTCCGGCGGGCATCGGCCGGTAACGCACGCCCTTCAGCGCCAGCGGGACGAGGCACGGGATGATCAGCGCGTTGAAGATGATCGCCGACAGCACCGCGCTTTCGGGCGTCGCCAGCCCCATCACGTTGAGCACGCCAAGCTGCGGATAGAGCACGACAAAGATCGCCGGGATGATCGCGAAATATTTGGCGACATCATTGGCGACCGAAAAGGTCGTCAGCGCGCCGCGCGTCATCAGCAATTGCTTGCCCAGCCCGACCACTTCGATCAGCTTGGTCGGGTCGCTGTCGAGGTCGACCATATTGCCTGCCTCGCGCGCCGCCTGCGTCCCGGTGTTCATCGCGACGCCGACGTCGGCCTGCGCCAGGGCGGGGGCGTCGTTGGTGCCGTCGCCGCACATCGCGACCAGGCGGCCCTCGGCCTGTTCGCGGCGGATCAGCTCGAGCTTGTCCTCCGGCGTCGCCTGGGCGAGGAAATCGTCGACCCCGGCCTCGGCCGCGATCGCCGCCGCGGTCAGCGGATTGTCGCCGGTGATCATGACGGTGCGGATGCCCATCTTGCGCAGCTCGCCGAACCGCTCACGCACCCCCGCCTTGACGACGTCCTTCAGGTGGATCACGCCGAGCAGGCGGCCGTTGCGGACGACCGCGAGCGGTGTACCGCCCGAGCGCGCAATCTCTTCGGTGATCTTGCGCAGTTCGGCGACGGCAGCGGTCTCGCCTTGCGGATGGGCTTTGAGCACCGAGTCGACCGCACCCTTCTGGATCGTCACGCCCGCGACTGTCACCCCTGACAGGCGGGTCTGCGCGGTGAAAGGGATCACCTCCGACCCGGCGGGCAGCGTTTCGACGCGGATCGCATAGCGTTCGCGCGCCAGTGCAACGACCGATCGCCCCTCGGGCGTTTCGTCGGCGAGGCTCGACAGCAACGCCGCTTCGGCCAGCCGGTCGATTTCGATCCCGGCGAGCGGGCGAAACTCGCTCGCCTGACGGTCGCCGATGGTGATCGTGCCGGTCTTGTCGAGCAGCAGGACGTCGACGTCGCCTGCCGCCTCGACCGCGCGCCCCGATTTGGCGAGGACGTTAAAGCGCACGAGCCGGTCCATGCCCGCGATCCCGATCGCCGACAGCAGCGCGGCAATGGTGGTGGGGATGAGGGTGATCAGCAGCGCGGCGAGCAGCACCACCGGCACCGATCCGCCAGCATAAGCGGCAAAGCCGGGGATCGTCGACACCGCGATCAGGAAGATGATGGTGAGGCCGACCAGCAGGATAGTCAGCGCAATCTCGTTCGGGGTCTTGCGGCGCTCGGCGCCTTCGACCAGCGCGATCATGCGGTCGAGGAAGCCCTGACCGGGTTCGGCAGTAACCTGCACCTTGATGCGGTCCGAAATCACCCGCGTGCCCGCAGTGACCGCCGATCGGTCGCCGCCCGCCTCACGGATCACCGGCGCGCTTTCGCCGGTGATCGCGGCCTCGTTGACCGATGCGACACCCTCGATTACCTCGCCGTCGGCGGGGATCAGGTCGCCGGTTTCCACCAGCACGATCTCGCCCTTTTCCAGCTGGCTCGCCGCGACGATCTCGTACGTTTCGCCGACCCCCAGCATGAGCTTGGCCTTCAGTTCCGCCTTGGTCGCGCGCAGCGATGCCGCTTGCGCCCGGCCGCGGCCTTCCGCCAGCGCTTCGGCAAAGGTGCCGAACAGTACGGTGAGCCACAGCCAGACGACCAGCTGGATTTCGAAGCCGATTGGCAGGCCGGGTTCACCGATAACGAGCAGCAATGTGAGCAGCATCGCGACGACCGCGGTAACGAACATCACCGGGTTGCGGACCAGTTGGCGCGGGTCGAGCTTGCGCACCGCATCGCGCATCGCAGGAACGACAAGGGCGGCGCTGAACATCGAAGTGGGAGCGTTCATGGCTGTATATCCGTCAGAAAAGCTGGCCGCTGGTCACCGCGAGGTGATCGGCGATCGGGCCGAGCGCGAGGCTGGGCAGGAAGGTGAGGCCGCCGAGGATCAGGATGACCCCGACGAGCAGCCCGACCCACAGCCCGCCGGTGGTGGGGAAGGAGCCGCTGGTCGCGGGGACATGCCGTTTGGCGGCCAGGCTGCCCGCGATGGCGAGCGCCGGGAGGATCACGAAGAAGCGCCCGAGCCACATCGCAACGCCAAGCATCCCGTTGTAAAAGGGCGTGCCCGCGCTCAGCCCGGCAAAGGCCGAGCCATTGTTCCCGGCGCCTGAGGTGAAGGCGTAAAGGATCTCCGAAAAACCGTGCGGTCCCTTGTTGAGAGGTCCGACAAGACCCGCGGGAAGCACGCTGGCGATCGCGGTGAAGCCCAGGATGACCAGCGGCAGGATCGCGATCGCCAGCACCGCGAGCTTGACCTCGCGCGCCTCGATTTTCTTGCCGACATATTCGGGGGTGCGCCCGACCATCAGCCCGGCAACGAACACCGCGAGGATTGCGAACAGCAGGAAGCCATAGATGCCCGCGCCGACCCCGCCGACGACGACCTCGCCGAGCTGCATGTTGAACAGTGGGATCATGCCGCCGAGCGCGGTAAAGCTGTCGTGCATCGCATTGACCGCACCGCACGACGCGGCGGTGGTCACGACCGCGAACAGCGCGGACGCCGCGATGCCGAAGCGCACTTCCTTGCCCTCCATGTTGCCGCCCAGGACGCCCAGTTGGTGCAGCGCCGGGTTGCCCGCCGCTTCCTGCCAATAGGTGACGGTGACCCCGGCGATGAACAGCACGCCCATGGCGGCGAGGATGGCCCAGCCCTGGCGGGTGTCGCCAACCGCCTTGCCGAAGCACCAGGTCAGCCCGACCCCGATCGCAAAGATCGACAGCATCTGGACCAGATTGGTCAGCGCGGTGGGGTTTTCGAACGGATGCGCGCTGTTGGCGTTGAAGAAGCCGCCACCATTGGTGCCCAGCATCTTGATCGCTTCCTGGCTTGCGACGGGGCCGAGCGCGATCGTCTGCTTGACGCCTTCCAGCGTCGTCGCGTCGATCGAACCCGCCAGTGTCTGCGGCACACCGCTCGCGATCAGGAAGATTGCATAGACGATGCAGATCGGGAGCAGGAGGTACAAGTTGACGCGCGTCATATCGGCCCAGAAATTGCCGATCGTCTTCATCTCGCGCCGCGCAAAACCGCGGAACAGCGCGAAAGCGATCGCGATGCCGGTGGCGGCCGACAGGAAGTTGTGGATCGTCAGGCCCAGCATCTGCGACAGGTTCGACAGCGTCGTCTCGCCCGAATACCATTGCCAGTTGGTGTTGGTAGTAAAGCTGATCGCGGTGTTGAACGCGCCATCGGCGCCGACCGCACCAAATCCCTGCGGATTGCCCGGCAGCACGCCTTGCAACCGCAGGATCGCATAAGTGAACAGCAAGAGCACGACGTTGAACAACAGCATGTGCAGCGCGTAGCGCCGCCAGCCTTGCTCCTCATTGGGGTCGATCCCCGCGAGGCGATAGAAACCGCGCTCGACCGGGCCAAGCACCCGGTGCAGCGGCGTGGCACGCCCTTCATAAAGCGCGAACAGCCATAGTCCCATCGGCTTGGCGAGCGCGAGGGTGATGGCGACGAAGAGGAGTATCAAGCCCCAGCCGGCGACGGTCATGTCAGGTTCCGATCAGAAACGCTCGGGCCGCAGCAAGACGGCGAGCAGATAGACGAGGAGGGCAGCGGCGGTGACGCCGGCGAGGATCAGCGAGGTGGTCATGGGCTACGCTCCGTCGCAGAGACGCGCGTAGCCGAGCGTCACCGCGAACAGCAGCGCGATGAGGCCAAGCCACATAATGTCGGACATGGATATTCTCCGGCGAAGGACTCCAGCGGGGAGCCGGTCAGGATTTGGCCGCCGCTACGCCCCTTCGCCGTAAAGTTTCGCGGGCGAATCCGCCGATCGGCATAAAGTTTCCATAAAGTCGCGGCGTCCCGCGCTTGGCGCTGGTGTCCGCGTTCGGCTAAGCCCCATGCATGCCGACGCCTGTTGCCCCGGAAAAACGACCTTTGCCCGAGGCGCTGTTGCGTCAGGCGCGGCGCGAGGATCGCGGCGAACTCAAGATATTTCTCGGCGCTGCGCCCGGCGTCGGCAAGACCTATGCGATGCTGACGGAGGGCGCGGCGCTGAAACGCGACGGCGTCGATGTCGTTGTCGCGGTGGTCGAAACGCACGGCCGGGCCGAGACCCAGGCGTTGCTCGACGGGCAAGAGGTCGTCGCGCGGCGCGAGGTCGAATATCGCGGCCGCACGCTCACCGAAATGGATCTCGACGCGGTGCTGCGCCGTGCGCCGACGCTCGCGCTGGTCGACGAATATGCCCACACCAATGTCGAGGGCAGCCGCCACCCGAAACGCTGGCAGGACGTCGCCGAACTGCTCGATGCCGGCATCGACGTCTATACGACGCTCAACATCCAGCATGTCGAAAGCCTCAACGACGTCGTCGCCAGCTTCACCCGCGTCCGGGTGCGCGAAACCGTCCCCGACAGCGTGTTCGAGGGCGCCGAAATCAAGCTTGTCGACCTACCCCCCGACGAACTGATCGACCGGCTGAAGGACGGCAAGGTCTATGTGCCGCAGGAAGCGTCGCGCGCGCTTGGCCATTTCTTTTCCAAACCGAACCTGTCGGCGCTGCGCGAAATGGCGCTGCGCCGCGCGGCGCTCAGCGTCGATCGCCAGATGCTGCACGATCTGGACGCCAGCGGCGTTGCCGGCACCTATGCGGCGGGCGAGCGCATCCTGGTCGCGATCAGCGAACAGCCGGGGGTCGACGCCCTGGTGCGGACCGCAAAACGGCTGGCCGACGGGCTGAACGCGCCGTGGACTGCAGTGCATATCGAAACCCCGCGCAGCGAAAATTTCGACGAGGAAACCAAGCGCCGGATCGCCGCGGCGCTGTCGCTTGCCGCGACGCTCGGCGCGACGATCGCGACGATCCCGTCGGAGAGCGTCATCGCCGGGCTGCGCAGTCAGATAGAGGCGCAGCGCGCGACGCAGCTGATCATCGGCCGCTCGCAGCGCAGCTGGTGGTTCGAACTGCGCCACGGATCGGTCGTCGAAACATTGATCCGCGGCTCCCACGATCTGGCCGTCCATGTCATCCCGTCGCCCGAAACGGCGACCAGCGAGGCCGGGTGGAAAGGCTGGCTGCGCGGCTGGGGTCAGCCGGCGGCCTATGCGGGCGCGCTCGTTCTGATCGCGGCCACGACATTGCTCGCCAAATTCTCCGAGCCGGTGATCGGGCGCGGCGCGGTCGATCTGCTCTATCTGGTCCCGGTCATCATCACCGCGACGCTCTACGGCCTGCGCCCCGGCTTGTTTGCCAGCATCGCCGCCGCACTGGCGTTCAACTTCTTTTTCCTCGACCCCGTCCACACCTTCACCATCGCCGACCCGCAAAGCGTGCTGACCATGCTGGTGCTGACCGGGGTGGCGGCGGTCACCAGCAACCTCGCCGGACGGTTGCGGACGCGCGCCCGCATCGGGGTGCGCAGCGCCGAGGAAAATGCGTCGCTGGCGGCGTTCGGCCAGACGCTGGCGCGCGCGTCCGATCGCGAGGCGACCGCGGCTGCAACCTGCGAAGAAGTATCGCGACTGCTCGGGGTGCGCTGCGTCATGCTTGCCGAGGCAGACAATATGCTGAGGCCGATCGTTGCCCGTCCGCGCGAGGCGACGATCTCGCCGATCGACCAGGCCGCCGCCGAATGGGCGTGGAGCAGCGGCGAACCTGCCGGGCGCGGCACCGGCACCCTGCTGGCGTCCGACTGGCAATTCCATCCGCTCAAGACCAGCCTTGGCGTTCTCGCCGTGCTTGGCATCGCGCGCGACGACGACAGCGCGCCGGTCGCCGCCGACAAGGCGACCCTGCTCTCGACCCTGATCGGCCAAGCCGCACTCGCGCACGAGCGCCTGCATCTGGAGGACGAGATGCGTAGCCTGTCGGTGCTTGAGGAACGCGACCGGTTGCGTGCGGCGCTGCTGTCGTCGATCGGCCACGACTTGCGGACGCCGCTGACCGGGGTGACCGCGGCAATCGAGGCGATCGGTGCCGAGCATCCGGACGCGCGATCGCTGCCGACCGCGCGCGCCGAATTGTCGCGCCTGCGCCGCTTTCTCGACAATCTGATCGAACTGGTGCGGATCGACGCGGGAGGCATCCACCTCAGCCTGGCGTCGGTCGACCTGACCGACGCGGTCGCCGGGGTCGTTCACGATCTGAAGGACATGCTGCGCGGGCATCATATCGATTTTCAGGTTCCTGCCAGCTTGCCCTTCGTCAGGACCGACGAACGGCTGCTCCACCATATTCTGCTCAATCTGGTCGCCAATGCGGTCCAGCACGGCGGCAACGCCGGGCCGATCTCGATCGTCGGTCGCCGCACCCCCGATGCGCTGCTGCTGACCGTTCGCGATCGCGGGCCGGGGCTTGAGCCGGGAACCGAAACCGCGATTTTCGATACCTTTGCGCAAGGTGCGGGCACCGATCGACATGGCGGCAGCGGGCTGGGGCTGGCGATTGCCAAAGGCTTTGCCGACGCGCTGGGCATCGGTATCGCGGCGTCCAATCACCCCGACGGCGGCGCCGCGTTCACGCTGACCTTTCCCGACCGGCTGGTCGTGGCGATGGCCGACTAGTCAACACCGCGTTAACCATGTTGTTGAAGCGAATTCTCACCTCGCTCCGCCATGTCTCGCGGCATGTTGGCGCGGTTTCACCTTTCGACGATCACCGGCGCGGCGGCGCTTGGTCTTGCCGCCGCTGCGGTGACGGTGCCTGCAAGGGCTCATGCCGCGATCGACGTCGCGCCGATGAAGATAGCCAATGCCAAGGCTTTCGCGATCGGCGACACCTGCCGCGCTCGTGCCGTGCTGCCCAGTCCGGGTCCCGAATTCGCCGCCGCGCGGTCGATCGAGCCCGAGGCGCCGAGCGCGCTCGACCGCATCCGGATGAGCCAGGAACAACCCGATCCGGCAGCCAATGTTGTGCCGGCGCGCGGCAACCCTATCGTGGTTCGAGCGATCACGCTCGGCGCCGGCCGCCTGCTCAACGCCGACCGGCCCGTGGGGGCGTCGGTGCGCGTCGATTGCAGCGCGCCCGTGGCGACGATGGCGATGCCCGCGCTCGACTACGACAGCGAGCTAGGCACCATGGCGATTCCGGTGGCAACCACCCGCTTCGACGATCGCTGGGCGCGCGTTCGCCGTGCCCCGGCGGCGCGCTTGATGCAGGCGCAGCTCGATCGCGCGGCGGTGACCCGCGACCTGGGTGAGGCAGCGACGCTCGAGCGTGTCAATCTTTGGGTCAATCGCCAGATCGCCTATGCCGACGACGACCGCAATTATCGGCAGCGCGACTTCTGGGCGACCGCCGATGAAACGATCCTCCGCGGCAGCGGCGATTGCGAAGACTTCGCCATATTGAAGATGCATATGCTGCGCGCCGCGGGCATCGACGACAAGCGGATGAAGCTCGTGCTGTTGCGCGATCTGGCGATCAACGCCGATCACGCCTTCCTGCTGGTGCGATCGAACGCCGGTTGGGTCGTGCTCGATAACATGACCGACCGCATCTACGACGGGCGCAAGGCTAACGCAGTGCGCCCGATCCTGTCGTTCAGCGGCGATCGGCGCTGGATCCACGGGTATAGCGACGCGGCGCCGCCGATGGTGATGGCGGCTTCGGCTGTGGACAAGATATCGTCGGTGGCGTTTGCCAGCGCAGCGGCGGCTGCGACCCCGCGCCCATCCTTCAAGACGGCCGCGGCCGGGCCCGCCAAGGGTCGAATCGCTCTCGCGCATACGTCGATCGTCAACGAATTGCCCAGAATGTTCGGGCGGCTGTCGGCGCGCGGCACCCGATAGGTTTTGATCGCTAGGCCGTGCCGCAGCCTCGCGGCATATGTTCTGCGGCTTTTCGGGCCCTTTTGCGACGATCGTAAATAGCACCAAATTGGCAGCATCGACCGCGCCGCGACTCGCGCGCGTCTTCCCGGCCCCTTATCGGTCGGCGGCCATGCATTAACCAGAATTATTAGGAAATAAGGCCCAATTCGGGCCAGCCCGTCCTTGCGCGCCTACTCGAAAGGCTAGCGACGCGGCCGCCGTACCGCCGAAAAATAACTTGCTGCATTCGATGCGATTAAATTGGGTTGGTGGTGCGCGACAGACGAGCGACAGAGCGCGCGGCAGGAATCGTCTATACCCCTTAGTGGGTATGTATCAAAATCCTCGTAGAATCTGTCATTAAGTTGTATAACCTTTTAGGTAGTTATTGGATAACGAAACTAAAAGGTTAATTTATTCAACGTGGGGAGGGGTCCGCCGCGATGGAAAACAAAGGGTATTTGGGGTTCAGACCGAAGTCCGGACAAGTTGGGTCGCCTTGACTGAGAATTCAGGGGAGGCGGAAATGTCGCAGTTGATCAAGATTTCGCTCTTGGCGAAATATGAAATCGCGAGGGAGGGGTTGCGAAACATCCTTTCGGGCGAGAGTTTTCAAATTCAAGCATCGGTTTCCGATGCTTCGGCGCTATTCGACGCGCAGGGGACGATAGCTGACGATGTCGATGACCATGTCGTCGTCGTCGATGGTGGCGATACCGGCTTTGGGCTTGACGCCTGTCGTCGGCTGGCCGCGAAAAAGACGCACGCCAAGCTGGCGTTGCTGTTCGATCATTACGTCTTCGAGGACGTGGTTGAGGCATTTCAGATCGGTGTCGATGCCGTCATCATCAAGGAAATCCTGTGCGCGCCCCTGGTCGAATCGATCAAGCTGGCAGCGCTCGGCGAGAAGGTCTTTCCCTCGCAGCTCGTCAATAATCTGACCAGCTGGGTGCCGACCGCCCTGGGCGGGGACTGGAAAAGCAGCGCCGCGTCGGTGGGCTTGTCCGACCGCGAGATCGAAATCCTCGAAAGCATCATGGCCGGGATGGCCAACAAGGTGATCGCGCGCCAGTTCGGCATCTGCGAAGCGACGGTGAAGGTTCATGTGAAGGCGATCCTGCGCAAGCTGGGCGTCGAAAACCGCACGCAAGCGGCAACCTGGGGGGTCAAGAACGGCCTGGGGGAGCCGGTGCAGCTAAACCTTCGCGAGGTAAGACCCGTTCGCGCTCCGATTAGGCCGCCGCCTTTGACCGGACGCGCGGCCTGAACCGGTCCGGTTGATCGACGCGATCATAAAAGGGCGCTGCGGCAATGACCGCAGCGCCCTTTTATGATGCCGGAGATGGGTCTTCAGCGTTCGGTAAACGCCTCCGACCGCGCGCGCAGGAACGGCTTGAACAAATAGCTGAGCACGCTTTTCTTGCCCGTCAGCACCTCGACGTCGCAGATCATCCCAGGGGTGATCGGCAGTTGGCGGCGCCCGCTTTTCAGATAGGCGACGTCGGTTTCAACGACGACGGTGAAATAGGCTTCCTTGGTTGCCTCATCATACAGGCTGTCGGGCGAAATCTGGACGACGCGCCCCGACAGCCCGCCATAGACCGCAAAATCATAAGCGGTGACTTTGACATTGGCGCGGTCGTTGACCTTGATGAACGCAATGTCGCGCGGTGCGACGCGCGCCTCGATCAGCAATTTGTCGCCGACCGGCACGACCTGCATGATCTTTTGTCCCGCCTGGACGAAGCCGCCCACCGTGGTCACCTGGACATCGTTGACGATCCCGTTGGCGGGTGAGCGGATTTCGCTGCGCTGCTGGCGGCCCGCGGCGCCGCGCAGCGATTCCGAGTTGACCGCCATTTTGGCGACAATCTGGTTGCGTTCGTCGAGCGCCTCCTGGCGAAATTCCAGCCCGGCGGAGGCAGCCTGTGCCTGGGCCTCGCTGATCGCGGCGGCGGCGCGCGATGCGGCCTGTTCGGCGGCGGCGAGCTTGCCGCGCACCTCGGTCACCTCGCGCTGGGCGTTGAGCAATTCGGTCTGCGGCACGATCGATTTGGCGGCGAGCGGCGCCAGCAGGTCGACCTGGCTTTGCGCGAGCGACAGGCTCGAGCGCAGCGAGGCAATCGTCGCCTGCGCCTCGCCATAGTCGCGGCGGCGTTGTTCGACCGCGGCGTTCAGCGCCATCCGGCGGCTGCGCAGGGTGGCGGCGCGGACCGATTGCAGGTCGGCTTCCTGGCTGCACTCGGCGGGCCTCACGCCACTGGCATTCGGCGTGCAATCGACCCCTGCTGCGCCGTTCCCCTCGCGGCCGAGCCGTGCCGCGCGCGCCGCCAATGAGCGGTTTTCGGCTTCGATCTGACCCAGCTGCGACGAGGATTCGGTGTCATCGAGACGCACCAGCAACTGCCCCTTGCGGACCGGCTGGCCCGACCGCACGACGATGTCCAAGATCGTCGCGGGTTCGGAAGATTGGACGATCTGCGCCTTGCTCGACGGGATGACGCGGCCTTGGCCGCGGGTCACTTCATCGACCTGGGCAAAGCTGGCCCAGCTGACAAACACGAACATCCCGACCCCCGACGCCAGGATGATCCGGCGCGTGCCGACATAGGGCCGCGATCTGATCATGAACCACTCTCCTTTGTGGCGATATCAAATTCGCCGCCTTGCTGCCGCGCCATCATCCGCGAGGCGCGGCTGGTTTCTTCGGGTTCGGGGATCGCCAGTTCCCAGCCGAGCGACGGATCGAGCCGCCCGCCGGCATCGTTGTCGGCGCGGCGGTCCTGCAGGGCTTCGAGGGCGTTGCCGGACGATGCCTGGATTAACCCCTGGCCGTCGCCACCGTCGCGCGGACGCACCACGGCGCTGCGCGCGAGGATCGTCGGGATCGCCTCCACACCGCTGTAGTGGCCCGAGAATGCCCCTGGCTTGCCCCATTTGCCCGGCCAGCGATAAAAGATATGCGCGCCCAGCTGTGCGATCTTGACCAGCTTGGGCGCCCAATAGGGCGACACATAATTGGCGTGATAATGGGTCGCGTAGCCGACCGAGGTCTCGACATAGCCGGCGAGCGCGGCGCGGGCGACATCCTCGGCCTCCTGCCATTTGGCGGGATTGGGCCGCCGGTTGAGCGAGCCGTCGCAGGTGAAGCTGAACTGGCACACCGGGCGGTTCACACCCTGGTAGACGACGCCGCAGATCGATTTCGGAAAGGCGGGATGCATGGCGCGGTTGATCACGACCTGCGCCACCGCACGCCGCCCGGCAAGCGGTTCATACGCCGCCTCGAAATACACCGCTTGGGTCAGGCAACGCAGCGCCGTCAGCGCCGCCCGTTGATCGACCGTCACCGGATGAAATGGCCGCGCCGACGCCACCGGTCCGGTGGAGAAGGGGATCGCCTGGTTGCGCATCATCGCGGTTTCGGGCGCCTGGACCGGGGTCGCGCCAGGATCTTCGATCAACTGGATCAGCCGCACCATTTCGGGATCGGTGATCACCGGCGCGTCGGGGCTGCTGTAGGCGGCATCGGGGGTATCGCTGCCGACAAACGCGAACAGCTGGTCCCACATCGTCCGCGACGTCAGCAGCGTGACGACCACCGCCATAATCACCAGCCACAGCAGGGTACGGCGGTTGTCGTCGCGCGCGACGGTGCCATAGCGCCGGGCGGTTGCGGCGGTCATGATGCGGCTCGCTGGGCCAGGATTTCGTCGCGCGGTCCGTCGGCGACGATGCGGCCATTGTCCATGACGATCAGCCGGTCGACCAGCCCGAGCACGGTCATGCGGTGGGTCGCGATGATCATCGTCTGGCTGGCGGGGATCGCGGCTTGCAGGCGGTCGACGAAATGCTTTTCGGTCTGGCTGTCCATCGCGCCGGTCGGCTCGTCGAGAAACAGCAGGTGCGCCGGGCTCATCAGCGCGCGCGCGAGGACCAGGAAGCTGCGCTGCCCGCCCGATAGCCGCGATCCGCGTTCGCCGATATGAAAATCGAACCCCGCGGTGTCGCGGCCCAGGAATTCGTCGGCACCCGACCTGCGGACCGCATCGACGATGCTGGCGTCGTCGGCGTCGCTGGCACCGACCATCAGATTTTCGCGCACCGTGCGGCTGAACAGTTCGGCATCCTGGCCAACGAACCGGAGGGTCGAGCGCAGGTCGTGCGGATCATATTGACGGCTTTCCAGGCCGTCGATCCGGTAGCTGCCGCTGGTGGTATCATAGAGGCCACACAGGACGCGGCCCAGCGTCGACTTGCCCGACGCGACGCGGCCGATCAGACCGACGCGTTCGCCGGGTTCGATGATCAGGCTGACATCGGCCAGCGATTCCCGCTCGGTGTCGGGGTAGCGGAAGCCGGCATGGTCGAGCTGCAATCGCCCGTCGCGGATCTCGGGGGTAATCGAACGGCTACCCTTGTCGCGCTCGTCATCCTGATCCATCAGCTGTTGCAGGCTGTTCAGCGTGACGAACGCCTGCCGCCCGCGCGTCATCAGGAACGCCAGTTGCCCCACCGGCGCGAGCGAACGGCTGGCGAGCATGACGATCGCGATGATCGCGCCCATCGAAATGGTGCCAGCGTTGAACAGGTAGAAACCGCCTATGATGAGGGTGATGCCGGTCGCTTGCTGACACAGCGTCGCCAGATTGACCGCGGTTGCGGTCAGCTTGCGCATTTCCTCCTGCGTATAGGCGTTCGACGCCGACAGTCGCCGCCATTTGCCGAGCATCCGGCCCTCGGCGCGGCACGCCTTGACGGTTTCGAGGCTGCCGATCGTTTCGACCAGCGTGGTCTGCAACATACTGGCATCGACCTGCGCGTCGGCGACCGCGGCGCTCATCCGCCGCTGCAGCACCCAACCCATCGCGAGCATGATGACCATTGCTACCATCGGAATGACCGCGAGCCAGCCGCCGAGCACCGCGATCAGCCCGACGAATACGACCAGGAACAGGATGTCGGTCACCAGCACAACGGTGGTCGACGCAAAGAAGTCGCGCACCTGCTCATAATCGGTTACCCGGCGCGCAAGGGCGCCCGTACTGCCGCGCTGGGTTGCCAGCGGCAGGTTGAGCACCTTGTCGAGCAGCCGCTGCGACAGGCGCGCGTCGATGCCGCGCCCGACCTCGTCGATCAGCCCGGTGCGCGCCAGCCGCAGGCCATATTCGACCGCGATAGCAAACAGCGCACCGAGCGCCAGCATCCACAGGCTGGCCGCCGCCTTGTTGGGAATGATGCGGTCGTACACGTTCATCGTGAACAGCGGCATCGCAAAGGCGAGCAGATTGATCAGCAGTGAGGCGAACATCACATAGCCATATTGGCTGCGCTCCTTCCACACCTCGCTCCAGAACCAGTGCTGCTTCGTTGCCTCGTCCCACGGCCGTTCGCGGGCGGTTTCGCTGGCGGGATCGTGGCGCACGATGACGCCTTGACCCGAATAGGCGGCGTCGAGCAGGCGGCGATCGATCGGCAGGTCGCTGGTGGCGCCCGGCAGGCGGACCCAGCAGCTGTCATCGTCCATCGCGGTCAGGACGAGCGGTCGTGCTTCGTCCAGCAGCAGGATGGCGGGAACGTCCTGCACATTCCACGCCGCCAGTGGCCGCCGCACGAGATGGCAGCGCAGCCCGACAGCATCGAGGGCGTGATCGAGCTGATCGAGCGGCACCAAACCTTCGTCGTCGAGCGCCAGTCCCTTCTTGACCCGCAGCTCAGCGAAAGGCCGCTCAAACAGCGCGGCAATCGCGGCCACCGCTGAAAGCAGTTCGTCGCCCTGCGCCGGGGTGCTGCGCCATGCTTCGAAACCCGTTTCCGGGGACGGCTGGCGCGACCGCCGCGCCCCGCGGGCGTCGGCTGGATAGTTCATGTGGGGTCCCGCATCGCTTCAGGATTCATTTCCGGGGTCGGCCGCACTTTGAAGCGTTCGCGCGCGGTTGCGGCGGCCGCGGCGGGCGGCTGAACGTCCATCGCCGCGAGCAGATCGTTGAGCGCCGCGAGCAGTTTGAACTCCGAATAGAATTGCGCGAATTTCGCCGTCTCGGTGCGGACCTGGACATTATAGCGGGTGTTCTGCGCGTCGAGGACGTCGAGCAGCGACCGGCGGCCGACGTTGAACTGGGCGCGGTACGAGCGCAGCAATTCGTCCGAAACGCGGCTCTGTTCTTCCAGCTCCTTGACCAGCTTGCCCTGGGCGTCCCAGGTGTTCCACGCGACGCGCACATCCTCTTCGGCCTCGCGGACCATCTGATCCATCCGGTAGCGCGCCTCCTTTTCGCGGCGGTACATTTCCTGTACCTTCGACCGCTTGATGCCGCCGTTGAAAATATCCCAGCGCAGCACCAATCCGGCGCGCAGGTCGTTGGTCTCGCCGCGGAAGCCGTCGATGTCGTCGCCGATCCGGGCATTGCCTTCGAGCGCGAGCGTCGGCGACATTTCGGCCTTCGATTTGCGGACGAGCGAATGCGCGGCGTCGAGGTCGGCTTGCGCTTCGCGCACCCGTGGATTGCGTTCGCGGGCGCGGGCGAGCGCGTCTTCGAGCGTGGCCGGAATATTCCCGGCCAGCGACGGCGGCAAGGCGGCGCCGTCGACGAGATCGAGGCCGGTCAGGGTGCGAAACGATGCCGATGTGTTGACAAGGTCGAGATTGGCCTCGGTCACGCGGGCGCGCGCCGCTTGCTGGCGTTCTTCGGCTTGCTGCTGATCGGCGATGCTCAGCGATCCTTTCGCCACGCCTTCGCGCAGGTCGGTTACCAGCTTGCTGTGGAAATCGATATTGTCTTCCGAGGCGGCGACGATCCGTTGCTGCAACAGATAGTCGAGATATTGGCGGGTGACCTGAAGCGCGACGAACTGCGAGCGCTCCTCGACGCGGAAGGCGGCGCCGTCGGTACGCGCGGCCTGACGCTTGACCTCGTTACGGCGGACCCCGCCGTCGAACAACGTCTGCTCGACGCTCAATCCGCCTTCCATCGGATACAGCTCGTTATCGGCGATGCCGAGCGCGCGGCGCGTGCTGTTTTCGAGACGACGGATGCCGATCGATCCCTCAACCGAGATGCGCGGCGCGAACAGCCGCTGCGCCTGCTCGCGTTCGAATTCGATCGCGGTCTTGTTCTCGACCGCCTGGTTGATTTCGGGGTTGGTCTGGACCGCGGTTTCGACCGCGGTCTTCAGCTCGATCCGCTGGGCCCAGCCGGCATCGTGGGTGGCAACGAGCACGGCGGCGGTCAGCAACAAGGCTGCGGTACGGAATTTCGGCATTTTTTGTCCCCTGCATTTATCCGGTCGAAGTCGAAGATCCTTCTGCGTGATCCCCCACCGGCGCCGGTGTTTCATACTGTCCGGCATCGCCGCCGGTTCGGCTTATGCGTGACCGACCGACGCCATCTGTTCGAGCTGCACCACGACATGCTGCTGCGCGAGGTCGGCGATGAACGAGTGGCCCGATGCGGCCGAAGCCATGTCGGTGGGCAAACCGACTGCACCGCCGTCGCCCAGCATGAGGCGGGCCAGCACCGGTTCGGCGGGTTCCGCCGGTCCGAGCAGCGCGTCGATTTCGACTTCGGGCCCTTGGAGCGCAGCGGCAACGATGGTGTCGAGCGGAGCCGCAGCGGGATCGAGCACCGCTTGCGGCGGCAGCGCCATCTGCATCTGATCGCCCGATGTGGTCGCCGCTGCCGGTTCGGGCGGCAGATCGACCTCGGTTCCCGCGAGTAGCTGGGCATATGTCGGATCAGGCGCCGCAGTGTCGCCCCCATCGCGCTGCGCTTCGCGGCGATCATCCTCGTCCATCTGACGTTGCGAGTTTTCGGGCTCGATTCGGGCGATCGCCGGGCCGGTGGAATATTCATGGACGAGGCCATCAGCCTTGGCCGCTGGCAGCGCCGATGATTGTTCCGCGGCTTCGCGCGATACGCCGACCTGCTGGTTCGAAACCGCGGTTTCGCCATCGGATGCCCCGGGCGGGCGAGCGGCCAGCGGGGTCGCCGCGGCGAGTCCGGCCACCAGCATCGCGGTGGAAACCCCCGCGGCGCCGTTGGTCGCGGCAATCCGCTGTTGATCGGCGAAGTTGGTCGCGAAGGCCGCATCGGCGAGCTTGCCGGTGCTGCCATCGGCGCGGGTGTAGAGCGCCTCACCCTTGACCTGGACCTGACCGTCGGCGGCGGTGTAGGCCTGACCGTCGGAAGTCAGCGAGATGCTAATGATGCCTTCGCTGATCAGCGAGCGGAATTCGCCCGCGTCGGTCACCCCGTTGCTGTTGGCGTCCTGCCAGATCCCGAATTTCGCGAAATCGGCATCGGCGGCGTCGAGCTTGCCGTCGCCATTGCTGTCATAGGCTGCGGCCAGACCCTGCAGATCGGACAGGCCCATCCCGCCGAACACCAGCTCGGCGCCATTGTTGACCTTGCCATCGCCATTTTTGTCGATCGCCAGCAGTCCGTCGTCGGCGCCGACCCAAGCGGTGCTTTCGGCGACGCCGTCGCCGTCGTAGTCAAAGCTGACCCCCGCTGCGTTCGACACGAATTCAACCCCGTCGCCGTCCAGGTCCACCACGATCGGCGGCGCCAGCGCGGTGATGGTGACCGCCAGGTTGGCAGTCGCGGTGTCGCCGTCGCGGTCGGTGATGACGTAATTGAACACCTCGGTCGCGGTGACCGTGATCGGGCTCGGCGGCTGATAATTATACTGGCCGGTCGCAAAATTCAGCGTCAGCGTGCCGCCCATTGGCGTCGAAATCGCGTTCAGGGTCGTTCCGGCGATGCTGCCGCCGGTCGACACGCCAATGTTCGACGCGCCGTTCCAGGTATAGGTCGTCGTGCCGATGGTGATCGACAACAGCCGCCCGCCATCGGCGCCGAAAAGGTCATTGGCGTCGAGATCGCCAGTCACCGCCGACGGGACGATCACCGACAACAAGGTCGCGACCAGATCCTCGAAATCATCCACCAGGATCGGTTCGTTGTTCGGCGCTGCGTTCAGGTCGACGTCGCGCAGCCGCTGGATGTTGAGCGGTTGCAACGGATTGTTGTCGATGCCGAT
>VFQO010000346.1_pt1 | contig 52081 bp, 57 predicted proteins | sample 3512331 | NCBI WGS metagenome assembly VFQO01 (sample SAMN10412371, study PRJNA504923) | tailings metagenome | isolation source: Replicate 3 from Balatoc abandoned mine | place: Philippines: Itogon, Benguet | collected 2017-08-28 | reverse complement strand
TGCGGCAGGCCCGGCATCAGGCCAGGATGCTGCGTTGTGGAGCGGGCGAAGGGAATCGAACCCTCCTCATGAGCTTGGGAAGCTCAGGTAATGCCACTATACGACGCCCGCGCGGTAGAATTCGGCATGATACTGAAACTCGCGTCCCCCGGATAGAAGAAGTGATTCGTGATTGAACTGCTCATCAACGGCGAACCCCGTACCTTCCCTGCCCCGCTCACCCTGAGCCAGCTGATTGCGTCGCTGGATCTGCTCGGGAAACGCATCGCCATCGAAAAAAATGGCGAAATCGTCCCGCGCAGCCAGCATGCCGACACCCGGCTCGCCGACGGCGACCGCCTGGAAATCGTCGTCGCGGTCGGCGGCGGCTGATCCGCCCCCTAGCCCCTAGATCCCCGCTCCCCTGAATATGGAACCTCTCGTCATCGCCGGAAAATCCTATGCCTCCCGCCTGCTGGTGGGTACCGGCAAGTACAAGGATTTCGAACAAACGCGCCTCGCGGTCGAGGCGTCGGGGGCGGAAATCGTCACCGTCGCCATCCGCCGCACCAACATCGGTCAGGATGCCGGCCAGCCCAGCCTGCTCGACGCGCTGCCGCCGTCGCAATACACCTACCTGCCCAATACCGCGGGCTGCTATACCGCGGACGACGCGATCCGCACGCTGCGCCTGGCGCGCGAACTGCTCGACGGCCACAGCCTGGTCAAGCTCGAGGTGCTGGGCGACGCCGAATCGCTGTATCCCAACGTGGCGGAAACGGTGAAAGCGGCCGAGGTGCTGGTGAAGGACGGCTTCCAGGTGATGGTCTACACCTCGGACGACCCGATCGCCGCCAAGCAGCTGGAGGACATCGGCTGCGTCGCGGTGATGCCGCTGGCGAGCCTGATCGGTTCCGGCATGGGCATCCTCAATCCGTGGAACCTGCAGATCATCATCGACCGCCTGTCGGTGCCGGTGATTGTCGATGCCGGCGTCGGCACCGCGAGCGACGCGACCATCGCGATGGAACTCGGCTGCGACGCCGTGCTGATGAACACCGCGATCGCCGGCGCCGGCAATCCGGTGCTGATGGCGTCGGCGATGAAGAAGGCGGTGGAGGCCGGGCGCGAGGCCTTCCTCGCCGGCCGCATGCCGAAGAAAATCTATAAAGCCAGCCCGAGTTCGCCCACCAGCGGCCTCATCACCGGTACCAAGTAAGTCCATGAGCGGCGAAACCGGCGCGCATCCGCGCATTCGTTCCTACGTACTGCGCGCCGGGCGCGTCGGTTCCGGCCAAGCGCGCGCGCTCGCCGAACTGGGCCCGAAGTTCATGCTGCCGTACCAGGCAAGCGGCATCGACCTCGACGCGGCGTTCGGCCGGACCGCCCCGCGTTTCCTCGAAATCGGCTTCGGCATGGGCGAGGGGCTGGCAGAAATCGCCGCCGCCCATCCGGAAAACGACTACCTCGGCGTCGAGGTGCACACCCCCGGCGTCGGCGCGCTGCTGAAGCAGCTCGGCGCGCGCGCGCTCACCAACGTGCGCGTGATCCAGCACGACGCGGTCGAGGTGCTGACGCAGATGCTCGAACCGGGAAGCCTTGCCGGAGCGCACATTTTCTTTCCCGATCCCTGGCACAAGAAGCGCCACCACAAACGGCGCCTGATCCAGCCGCCGCTGGTCGGCCTGCTGGCGAGCCGGCTCGCGCCCGGCGGCCACCTCCATCTGGCCACCGACTGGCAGGACTACGCCGAGCAGATGCTCGCGGTGCTGTCGGCCGAGCCGCTATTGCAGAACACCGCCGCCGACTACGCGCCGCGCCCCGAGACGCGTCCGCTCACCAAGTTCGAGCAGCGCGGCATCCGCCTCGGCCACGGCGTGTGGGACCTGCTGTTCCGCCGCGTGTAAGAACGGTCGCGTCCATGCGGCTATGATGCGGGCATGGACTTCCTCGAACTCGTCAAGGCGGCGCTCGCGCTGTTCGCCATCGTCGACCCGGTCGGCGTCATCCCGATCTTCCTTCTCGCCACCCACGGCTATACGCTGGCACAGAGCCGCGCTGCGGCGCGCATCGCCGCACTGACGGTCCTCGGCGTGCTGACCCTGTTCACCTTTCTCGGCGAGCCGCTGCTGATGTTCTTCGGGGTGCGGCTGGCGGCCTTCTCGGTGGCGGGCGGGCTGCTGCTGCTGTTGCTCGCCCTGGCGATGGTGCAGGCACACGTCAGCCCGCAGCGACAGACCCGGGACGAGGCGGTCGAGGCCGAGGAAAAGGACGCGGTCGGCGTGGTGCCGCTGGGGATTCCGCTGCTGGCCGGGCCGGGCGCGATCACTCACGTGATCGTGGCGGCGGGCGCGGCGAAGGGCGACCCGCTTAACCAGGCGGCGCTGCTGATCCCGGTGGCGCTGGTGACGCTGTCGGTGTGGCTGGCGTTCCGTGCCGCGCCGGCCATCGCGCGCCGGCTGGGGCGCACCGGCATCCATGTGGTGACGCGGCTGATGGGCCTCATCATCGCGGCGATCTCGGTCGAGATGATCGCGAGCGGACTCGGGCAGCTGTTCCCGGGGCTGCTCTCCTGAAGTGCGGGCAACGGGCACGATGTACCCGGTTGGGGCGCGGCGGCTGTCATTTCGCGCTCATCGCGGCGTCCTATCATGAAGTGGTTGCTGGCATGATCGATGCGCCACGCAGGTTTTCATTCCCAAGGAGCAAGCATGGAATTCGGACTGGTCGGACTCGGCCGCATGGGCGGCAACATGGCGCGGCGGCTGGCCCGCAAGGGCATCAGAATTGCGCTCAACAACCGCAGTCATGAAGTGAGTTCGGCCATCGCGGCAGAAACCGGCCATCTCGCCTGCGCTTCGCTGGCCGATCTGGTCGCGGCCTTGCAGGCGCCGCGCATCGTCTGGCTGATGCTGCCCGCAGGTGACGCCACCGAGCAGACGCTGCAGGCGCTGGCGCCGCTCTTGAGCCCGGGCGACCTGGTGGTCGACGGCGCCAACGGCTACTACAAGGACGACCGGCGGCGTGCCGACATGCTGGCCGTACGGCAGATCGATTTCGCCGATGCAGGCGTATCGGGCGGCGTGTGGGGGCTGGAAAACGGCTACTGCATCATGTTCGGCGGCAGCGATGCCGCCGCGGCGCGCCTGAAGCCCTACATGGAGGCGCTCGCGCCCACGCCGGCGACGGGCTGGCTGCATGTCGGCCCGGTCGGCTCCGGACACTTCGTGAAGATGGTCCACAACGGCATCGAGTACGGCATGATGCAGGCCTTCGCCGAGGGGTTTGCGCTGATGAAGCACAAGCCGGGCTTCGATCTCGACCTCGGCGCGATCGCCGAGCTGTGGCGGCATGGCAGCGTGGTGCGTTCGTGGCTGCTGGACCTGTCGGCGGATTTCCTGGCGCACGACCAGGCGCTCGACGCCATCCAGCCCTTCGTCGCCGACTCCGGCGAGGGCCGCTGGACCGCGCTGGAGGCGGTCGAGCAGGGTATCCCCGCCCCGGTGATGTCGCTGGCCTTGATGATGCGTTTTGCCAGCCAGGGCAAAAACGATTACGCAGCGAAAATGCTCGCCAAGATGCGCCAGGGATTCGGCGGCCACGCGCTCAAGGAGGGCGGCAAATGACCGGCCTCGAAGACTCGCTGCCGTGCACCTTCGTCATCTTCGGCGCGACAGGCAATCTGGCCACCAACAAGCTGCTGCCCGCGCTGTATCACCTGGAGGCAGCGGCCCGCCTGTCGGAGTCGCTCAATATCGTGGCGTTTTCGCGCCGCCCCTGGAGCGACGACGAATGGCGCAAATACATGCGCGAGACGCTCCCCGGCAAGATCAAGGGCAGGCACGATACGCCGGTGTTCGAACGTTTCATCGCCCGCTTCGCTTATCAGCAGGGCGACCTCAACGACGCCGAGTCGTACCAGGCGCTGGCCCGCCGCCTGCCTCCCGAAGAGGCCTGTTCGAGCACGGTGTTCTATCTCGCCATCAAGCCGGCGGAATTTGCGGCGGTGATCCACAACCTCGAAGCGGTCGGCCTGAACAAGCCGCGCGGTCTCAATCGCGTGGTGATCGAAAAGCCATTCGGCGAGGACATCGAGTCGGCGCGCATGCTGAACCAGCTGCTGCACCAGCATTTCGACGAGGAGCAGATTTACCGCATCGACCACTTCCTCGGCAAGGAAACGGTGCAGAACCTGCTGGTGTTCCGCTTCGCCAACACCCTGATCGAGCCCTTGTGGAACCGCAATTTCATCGACCACGTGCAGATCACCGTGGCCGAGTCGATCGGCATCGAGAAGCGCGCGGATTACTACGACCGCGCTGGCGCGCTGCGCGACATGCTGCAGAACCACCTGATGCAGCTGCTCACCGTCGTCGCCATGGAGCCGCCGGCCGCCCTCGAGGCCGATGCGCTGCACGACGAAAAGGTGAAGGTGCTGCGCTCGATCCGCCCGATCGCCAAGCGCGCGGTGCATGCGCACGCGATTCGCGCGCAATACGCGCGCGGGACGATCGACGGCAAGGTCGTGCCAGGCTACCAGCAGGAGGAAAACATCGAGCCGAACTCCGCCACCGAAACTTACGTCGCCGCCAAGTTCTACATCGACAACTGGCGCTGGCGCGGGGTGCCGTTCTACCTGCGCACCGGCAAGCGCATGCCGCGCCAGACCTCGATGATCGCGCTGCGCTTCCGCCATCCGCCGCAGCAGCTGTTCCGCGAGACCCCGCTCGAATCGGTCGATCCCAACTGGATCCTGCTGTCGATCCAGCCCGACGAGTCGATGCGCATGGAAATCCATGTCAAGCAGCCTGGGCTCGACATGGACACGCGGCTGATGCAGATGAACGCGAGCTTTCTGAAAACCGACGAGCAGACGCTCGACGCCTACGAGACCCTGCTGCTCGACGTCATCGAGGGCGACCGTTCGCTGTTCCTGCGTTTCGACGAGGTCGAGTGGGCGTGGCGCGTGGTTGATCCCATCCTCAAGCACTGGACGATCGAGCGCGAATACATCCCGACCTACGCCGCCGGCAGTTGGGGGCCGGCGGACGCCAATCGCCTGTTCGACAGCGACGACCAGGTCTGGCGCAACGAACTGTGATGGCGACCCAGTGGCGGGTGTTTGCCGATGCCGATGCGCTGGTGCGGGCGCTGGCCGACGCGCTGTGCGCCGAGGCCGCCGCAGCGATCGCCGCGCGCGGGGCATTCCAGCTGGTGCTGGCGGGCGGCGGCACGCCGCGCGCGCTGTACGCCGAACTCGCGCGCCGCGGCGCGGGCGATGCGCGCTGGCACATCTGGTACGGCGACGAGCGCTGCCTGCCGGCGAACGATCCGGAGCGCAACAGCGCCATGGCGGAAGCCGCCTGGCTCACGGCGTCGGCTATTCCCGAAGAGCAGCGCTGGCCGATCCCCGCCGAGTACGGCGCCGGCGAAGGCGCGGCGGTGTATGCCGACTGGCTGGCGCGGGTGGGCGAATTCGACGTCGTGCTGCTCGGCATGGGCGAGGACGGGCATACCGCGAGCCTGTTTCCCGGTCACGACTGGGGTGCGCAAGCTGACGGCCCCGACGTGCTCGCCGTGCGCGACGCACCGAAGCCGCCGCCCGAGCGCGTGAGTCTGTCGGCGGCGCGGCTGAATCGCGGCGCGAAGCTGTGGGTCGTGGTGACCGGGGCTGGCAAGCGTGATGCCTTGCGGCGCTGGAGACGCGGCGAGGCGGTGCCGGTCGCGGCCATACAGGGGCGGCAGGAGACGGTTGCCTGGCTCGACGCCGCCGCGTGGCAGACGGGCGACTGAGCGAGCGGCGGGCCTGTCCTGAATGTTGTGTAAACGGACCTTTGGCAGGAAACTGCCGCCTTGTCCGGAGACACAATAAGCACCACGAAACACGACGTACCTGAAGCCCTGTTGACCAGCCTGCGGCCGACTACCAGAAACCCGAAGACCTGGTCGGCGAGAACGGCCTCCTGAAGCAGCTGACCAGGCTCTTGGTCGAGAAGGGCGGGTTCCCCCTTTTGCGAGTTCAAGCCTGAGCGTTTACCGCACAACTGAATTAGCGACCTGTTCTTCTGACACCGCGTGAAAACGATATCTGCGCGCTCAAAGAAGTCTGGTTGCGCCTCTTGAGCCGGGCATCCCTGACGCCACCTATTCCTAGCCTTGATGTTCTGGTGTTGCGTCAGGACTGCTGTCTGATTTGTGTGCCGGCTTGTTGCGCGCTGCCGCCAGCATCGCCGCCCGCGTCGCCGGCGTCTCCAGGCTGATGCGGCCGAGCGTGCCGCTGCGGTAGTCGGTCAAGAGGATCATCGCGGCCTTCTCCAGATCGAGTTCGCCGCCGCGCCCCTTGAGGAGGCAGCCGCGCTTCTTCGCCACCGCTTCCAGCACGCCGGCGGCATCGAGCCCTTCCGGCGCAAGGCCGTAGCGCGCCTTCAGCAAACCCGGATAGCGTTCGAGCAGGATGCTTGCGAGGAAGGTCGCCACCTCCTCGTCGATCACCGCGTTGCGCCCGATGGCGTGACTGGCGGCGAGCATGAAGCCGTCGGCGTCGTGCTCGATTTTCGGCCAGGTCATGCCCGGCGTGTCGACCAGGATCAGGCGCGGCGACAGGTTGATGCGCTGCTGCGACTTGGTGACCGCCGGTTCGTCGCCGACCGCCGCGACGCGGCGCTTGACCCAGGTGTTCATCAGCGTCGACTTGCCGACGTTGGGAATGCCCATGATCATCAGGCGCAGCGGCTTGAAGGTGTCGTCGCGGTGCGGCGCCAGCTTCTGCGCCAGCGCCGGCAGCTTCGCCACGTCGCCCGGCTTCTTGGCGCAAATCGCCACCGCCAGCACGCCGGGCTGCTTGTTGAAGTAGTCGAGCCAGGCGCGGGTGGCTTCGGGATCGGCGAGGTCGACCTTGTTCAAAAGCTTGAGGCAGGGCCGCTGGCGATGTGCGCGCAGCTCGTGGATCATCGGGTTGCTGCCGGCCTCCGGCAGGCGGGCGTCGAGCACCTCGACCACCACGTCGATCTGCGCCATCGTCTCCGCGGCCTTCTTGCGCGCGGTGGTCATGTGACCGGGGAACCACTGGATCGCCATGGCGTTCGGGCCTCTCAAGGAAACGGCGTCAGCCGCCCCCGCCGCCGCTGCCGATCCCGTGCGCCGCGGCGAGCACCAGCGCGTCGAAGTCGGCCGCGCTCATCAACCCGCGCTCGGCGACGATGTCGCGCACCGGGCGGCCGGACTTCTCCGACACCTTGGCGACCTCGGCGGCCTGGTTGTAGCCGATCTGCGTGTTCAAGAGCGTCGCGAGCGCGACGCTCTGGTGGATGAAGAACGCGCAGCGCTCGCGGTTGACGACGATGCCCTTGAGGTTCTTCTCGGTGGCCGCGTTCATCGCGTTGGTGAGCCAGTCCATGGCGTCGAACAGCGCGCTGCCGAGCGCCGGCATCATCACGTTGAGTTCCATCTGGCCGGCCTGCACCATGTAGGACACCGCGGCATCCTGCCCCAGCACCTGGAAGCAGACCTGGTTCAGCATCTCGAACATCACCGGGTTGACCTTGCCGGGCATGATGGAAGACCCCGGCTGCACCGGCGGCAGCTGGATTTCGCCCAGGCCCGTGCGCGGGCCGGACGCCAGCAGGCGCAGGTCGTTGGAAATGCGCGTGAGCTCCAATGCCAGATTGCGGATTTCGCCGGACAGCCGCGCCAGATCGTGCATCGACTGCATCTGCGCGACCAACTGGCCGACCTTGATCGGTTCGCCGGTGAGTTGCGCCAGTTCGGCGGCCGCGCGCGCCGGGTAATCGGGCGAGGTGTTGAGCCCGGTTCCGGCTGCGGAGCCCCCGAGGCCGATTTCGCACAAGGCCGGGCGCACCGCGTCGAGCGCTGTGGCGCAGCGGGTGAGCGTCCAGGCGTAGCCGGCGAATTCCTGCCCCAGCGTGGTCGGCACCGCGTCCTGCAGGTGGGTGCGGCCGGATTTGACCGTGTCCTTCTCGCGCTCGGCCAGCCGCGAGAATTCGGCGGCCATCGCATGCACCGCCGCGATGAGGCGCGGCAGCTTGGCCAGCACTGCCAGGCGGATCGCGGTGGGGATGGTGTCGTTAGTCGACTGCCCCATGTTGACGTCGTCGTTGGGGTTGACCGGCTTGTAGGCGCCTTTTTCGCCGCCCAGCGCGACGTTGGCGAGGTTGGCGATGACCTCGTTGCTGTTCATGTTGTGGCTGGTGCCGGCGCCGGCCTGGAAGCGGTCGACCACGAACTGGTCGCCATGCTCGCCGCCGAGGATCTTCTCGCAGGCGGCGGCGATGGCGTCGCGCTTCTGCTCCGGCAGCCAGCCGGGCTGGCAGTTGGCACGCGCGGCGGCGAGCTTGATGCGCACGTGCGCTAGTACGAAATCCCTATCCGGCCGGCGACCCGAAATGGGAAAATTGGCCACGGCACGAGCGGTTTGTGCGCCATACCAGGCATTCTGGGGAATCCGGACTTCGCCAAGTGAGTCTGTCTCGATGCGGAATTCATTCATGGTGGAAAAACCAATGCAGACGTTACAAAGAGCTCGATTTTATCCGATGTGGCTGGCCGGGTTGGTGCTGGCGCTGACGGCGTCGTGGGCGCAGGCGGCGGATTTCAGGGTGACCGACACCGAAGGCAAGTTGCATACGCTGTCGGGCTACAAGGGCAAATGGGTGCTGGTGAATTACTGGGCGACCTGGTGCCCGCCCTGTCTGGAGGAAATCCCCGATCTGATTGCGCTGCACGAGAACAAGAAAAACAATCTCGTCGTCATCGGCGTGGCGCTCGATTACCGCAACGCCAAGCAGGTGACCGATTTTGCCGACGGCCTGCTGGTCAACTACCCCATCGTGCTGGGCAACGCGCAGATCGTGAACCAGATCGGGCCGGTGCGGGGCTTGCCGACCACCTATCTGTACAATCCGGACGGCAAGATGGTCGCCCAGCAAGTGGGGGCGATCACCCGCGCCGCAGTGGAAAACTATATCGCCGGCAAAACGGCCAATTCCAAGAAGTAAGCTCAGTCCGCAATACCGAGGAGACACCATGCGCCAAATGCTTATCGCGTTCTTGCTGCTGTTCGCCGCGCCGACCTGGGCGGAAACGCGCGATCCGACCAACCATTTCTTTCAGCCCAAATTCGGCGACTTCAAGGCCGAACTCGATGCCGCCAGACAGCAAGGGAAAAAAGGCATCTTCATGTTTTTCGAGATGGATGAGTGTCCGTTTTGTGAGCGCATGAGAGCCACCATCCTCAACCAGGCGGATGTGCAGGATGCCTACCGGGCGCAATTCCTGCTGTACCCGATGGACGTCAACGGCGACACCGAGATGACCGATTTCCAGGGCAAGCACACTACCGAAAAGGCCTTCGCCTTCAGCCACCGCGTGCGCGCGACGCCGACGCTGCTGTTCTTCGACCTCGACGGCAAACTGATCACGCGCCACACCGGCCCCACCAAGGACCCGGCCGAATTCCTCCTGCTCGGGAAATACGTGGCCGAGGGCGCGTACGCCAGCCAGCCCTTCACCAAATACAAGCAAGGCAAATGAAGCGGGGGGCATGGGCCGCTCTGCTGGCATGCGCGCTGTCCGCCGCCGCGTCGGCCGAGCGGCTGACGCTGGACGAGGCGCTGGCGAGCGTGGCGGCGCCTCACCCCGACCGCCGGGTGGCCGAAAGCGCATTGGCGCTGTCGCGCGCGGATCGCGAGCAGGCGGCGAGCCGTCAGGACTTCAGCCTGTTTCTCGACGGCAGCCTCCGAACCGGACGACGCCCGGACGGCGACTGGAAGCCGGACAACATCGGCCGTGTCGTCGCGCGCAAGCCGCTGTTCGATTTCGGCCGCAGCAGCCAGGCCATTGCGGCGGCGGATCAGGATGTCGCGGCGCGCCAGGCGGAATTGCTCAATGTCGAGAGCCTGCGCCGCATCGACATCATGGCGCGCTACTTCGATGTGCTGCTGGCTGACATGCAGTCCGCCGCCGACAGCGAATTCGTCGCCGTGGCCTATGTTTCGTGGGACAACGCGCGGGACCGCTTCGAAGTGGGCCAGATCAGCCAGCCCGACCTGCTGCGGCTGGAAGCCGAATACCAGGATATCCGCGAGCGCCGCAACGCCAGCCAGCAGCGCATGCGCAGCACGCGGCAGAAACTCGCCCACGCGATCAACCGCCCCGGGAAACTGCCCACCGAACTGGCCGATCCGGCCCTGGCAGACAACGCCCGGCCGCTACCCGAATACGAATCCCTGCTGCCCTGGGTGATGGAGAAGAATCCGCGCGTGCTGGCACTGCAGGCGCAGGTGGCGGCGGCGGATGCGCGGCTTGCGGCGGTTCGCGCCGAGCGCAACCCGCTGCTCGACGCCGAGGTGGTCGGCGGCGGCTATAGCCGCGAATCGGCCACGCGCGACGAGCTTAGCGCCGGACTGGTATTCAACATTCCGCTGTATCAGGGCGCACGCGTGGATTCCCGGGTGGCGCGCGAACTGGCGCAGAAGGAACGCAGCGTCGCCGAACTGGAAAAACTCAAGCTCGACCTGGCGGACACCCTGCTTGCCACCCTGCAGGAAATCGAATGGCTGCGCGATAGCGGGCGTCCCGCCGCCGACAAGCAGATCGAATACCGCGACTGGGCGCTGGAGCGCTCGCGCGCGGAAGTACGAGCTCGAACTGAAAACCAATCTGGGCACCAGCATGGCCGAAACGCAAATGGCGCAGCTGCGCCGCAAGCAGGTGGAATACCGCTTGGCGCTGGCGCTGGCGCGGCTGGAGGCATTGTCCGGCGGCAGTTTGCCGCCTGTTGAGGGAGCACGGAAATGAAGCAGAGCGTCGTGGCCGGAGCGTTGGCCGGCTGGTGGCTGGCGGCAGCCGGTCCGCTATGGGCGGCTGACAAGGTCGAACTCACCACCCGTGTGTCCGGGGTGGTGGACGAGGTGCTGGTCAAGCCCGGCCAGCGCGTCAAGAAAGGCGCGGTGCTGCTGCGGCTGGACAAGACTGTCTTGCAGGCGCGTTTCGATGAAGCGGCAGCGGAGCATGCGCGCGCGCAGGCCGACGAAGCGGATGCCCGGCGCGAGCTCGACCGGGCGGAGGAGCTGTTCAACCGCACCGTGTCGTCGACCACCGAACTCGACGCGGCGACGCTGCGTCACGTGCGTGCGCAGGCGGCCGTCTCTGTCGCGCAGGCGCGCCGCACGATTGCGCAAAAGAACCTGAGCGACGCGGAGCTCAAGGCGCCGTTTGCAGGGGTGGTCAGCGCGGTGCCGGGCGCCCCCGGCACCGTGGTGGCGGCGGACTGCCAACCGAAGCCCCTGGTCATCCTGGACTCCGGGCGCCCGTAAGCCACCTGCGCCGGGCGATCCGTCCGGCGTCAGCCGCCCATGCGTTGCGCCACGCCGGCTTCCATTTCCGCCGCCTGGTGCGGCGAGGCCACGGCGGCAATCACCTTGCGGCACACGGGCAAAACGGCCTTGAATCCGGCAAGATCCTGTACCTCGCTCATCTGCCTGTAGGCCGGGGATTTGGTTCCCACCAGCGCAGCCATGAACTCCAGCACATAGGTTTGTACTTCCGCCAGGTTTACGGTGCTTGGCACCGGTGCGCTGACGGCTGCTGCGGCATGAACTGCCGTCATGTTGCGCAAGGGCTGGATGAAGCCGTTTTGCAGCAGCTCGTTCACCATGGTTTCCAGTTCGGCGCAATTGGGCAGCTTGCTGCGCAATTCGCCAAAAGAAATACCATTCCCCACACTGAACAGAATCTGCCGGTGCCGGGGCCGCAGCGTATGGCCCAGGTTGAAGATTTCCTCCTGTCCCTTGAGCGTGCGGGACAATTGCATCGTCATTTCCATGCTCGCCTCCGTTATTGTGATACAGGTACATGGCCTGTGCCCGTTACGCTGCATAGCCTGTGCCAGCTAAGAGTGAGCGCGCAGACTTGTCGAAACACAAGGTTTTCAGCGTGATTGAGTCGCTGCGGCGGGGAAAGGCAGAACGGCCGGGGTGATGGAGACGTGACGGAGCGTTGAGATTTCGCCAGGTGGCTCAGGCGCCTTTTCGCGTCGGCCGGAAAAGGTTTCCCGGCCGCGCGTCGGGGGCGTCAGCTGCGGGAGCCGATGGATGCGTCTGCCGACTTGGTGGCGGGGAGGTAATCCCAGTGGCGCTTCCAGGCGCCCACCACCAGATTCGGGTATTCCGGGCGGCCCAGGCTGCCGTTGTAGCGCCCCAGCGCGCGAAACAGGTCGCCGCGTTCGATGTCGATATAGTGGCGCAGGATCAGCGCGCCGTAGCGCAGATTGGTGCGCAGCTGGAACAGGTTGTGGTCGGGGTTGCCGATGGTCTTGACCCAGAACGGCATCACCTGGGTATAGCCGCGCGCACCCACCGGCGATACGGCGTATTTGCGGAAACCGCTTTCCACGTGGATCAGGCCAAGCATCAATTGCGGGTCGACGCCGGCACGCGAGGCCTCCCAGTGCAGGGTGGTGAGGAATTCCAGCCGCTCGGCCTCGTCCGGCATGCGCTTGGCGAGCCGGCGCGACATCTCCTTGAGCCAGGCCGCCTCGTCGGCGACATTGCGAAACGCGGTGCGGGTGACGGCGGTGTCCGCCAGCGCACGCTGCAGGGACGAGCGCACATTGGCCGACATCGCTTCCTCGCGCTGCCCGCCCGCATGCGCGGGCAGGGCAAGCAGCAGGGCAGCGATCAGCAGTCCGGTGTGCGTCGTTTTTTTCATGTCAGTGCCCCAGCAATCCCGTGAAAAATTCCGTGGCGCCGGCCAGCGCGATTTTTTGCGCTTCGCCGCTTTGGTCCGCCGCAGCGCGGCGCGGCTGGTATTCGACGACGCCGTCCTTGAGTCCGCGCTCGCCCACGGTGACGCGATGCGGAATGCCGATCAGCTCGGCGTCGGCGAACATCACGCCGGGGCGCTCGTCGCGGTCGTCCAGCAGCACGTCGAAGCCGGCGGCGGTCAGGTCAGCATAGAGCGTATCGGCAGCTTTTTGAACCATTCCGCTCTTGGCGTAGCCGATCGCCACGATCACCAGCAAGAACGGTGCCATGGACTTCGGCCAGACGATGCCGCGCTCGTCATGGTATTGCTCGATGGCCGATGCCACGATGCGCGACACGCCGATGCCGTAGCAGCCCATTTCCATGGCCTGGGCCTTGCCGGCCTCGTCCAGATAGGTGGCGTCCATCGCCTGCGAATACTTGCTGCCAAGCTGGAACACATGGCCGACCTCGATGCCGCGGCACAGTTGCAGCGTGCCTTTGCCGTCGGGGCTGGGGTCGCCGGTGACGACATTGCGTATATCGGCCACGCTATCCGGTTCCTGCAGATCGCGGCCGAAATTGACCCCGGCCAGGTGGAATTTCGGCTTGTTCGCGCCGCAGACGAAATCGCTCATCGCCGCGACCGTGCGGTCGGCGATGACCCTGATCTTGTTGCGATCGATCCCGACCGGCCCCAGAAAGCCGGGTGGGCAATCGAAGGCCGCGCGAATTTCGGCTTCGTTCGCCAGGCGGAAATCCGCGAAGCCTTCCAGCTTGCCGAGCTTGACTTCGTTCAGCATGTGGTCGCCGCGCAGCAGCAGGACGGTCAGTTGCTCGCCGGCCACGACGGCGATGAGCTTGACGGTACGGGCCAGCGGAATGCCGAGCAGGGCGGCGACGTCCTCGCAGGTCGTCTGCTTCGGCGTGTCCACCTCGCGCAGGGTTTCCTGCGGCGCGGCGCGCGGCGTCGCGGGAGCGAGCGCCTCGGCCAGCTCGACGTTGGCGGCATAGTCGGAATCGGGGCAATACGCGATCAGGTCTTCGCCGGAATCGGCCAGCACATGGAATTCGTGCGAGGCCGAACCGCCGATGGCGCCGGTGTCGGCGGCCACCGCGCGGAAGGTCAGCCCCAGCCGGCTGAAAATCCGCGTGTAGGCGTCGTACATCGTCTGGTAGGTTTCGGCGAGGCTGTCGCGGCCGGCGTGGAAGGAATAGGCGTCCTTCATCAGGAATTCGCGCGCGCGCATGACGCCGAAGCGCGGGCGGATCTCGTCGCGGAACTTCATCTGGATCTGGTAGAAGTTGACCGGCAGCTGGCGGTAGCTCTTGATCTCGCGGCGCGCGACGTCGGTGATGACTTCCTCGTGGGTGGGCCCGAAGCAGAAATCGCGCTGGTGGCGGTCCTTGATCTTCAGCATCTGCGGGCCGAACACCGCCCAGCGCCCGGTTTCCTGCCACAGTTCGGCGGGCTGCACCGCCGGCATCAGCAGTTCGATCGCGCCGGCGCGGTTCATTTCCTCGCGCACCACCGCCTCGACCCGGCGCAGCACCCTGAGGCCGAGCGGCATCCAGGTATACAGCCCCGATCCCAGGCGCTTGATGAGGCCGGCGCGCAGCATCAGCTTGTGGCTGACAAGCTCGGCTTCGGACGGGGCTTCCTTGGTGGTAGAAATGAAGAACTGGCTGGCGCGCATGCTGAGGCAATCAAAACGAAAAGCGGCATTTTAGCGTGCGGACGTGTAATCTTTCGCGCTCGGTTTTTGCGATGAGGTGGCAATGCGCTTGAGGTTTGGGAAACGCCGGGCGGACGACGGCGGGCTGGAAGTGACCGAGGAGCGCGGCCTGCGCACGCTGCACCTGGGCAGCCGCGCGATCCAGAGCGCGATGCGCGTGAGCCGGCCGTGGGATCTGGAACTGGCCTATACGCGCGCGATGATGGGCTTCCTGATGTTCAATCCGCTGCCGCAGGAGGTGCTGATGATCGGCCTCGGCGGCGGCTCGCTCGCCAAGTTCATCCGCAAGCAGCGGCCGCAGACGCACATCACCGCGGTGGAGATCGACCCGCGGGTGATCGCCGCCGCCCGCACGCATTTCGAATTGCCGCCGGACGACGCGGCGCTCACCGTGGTCGAAGCCGACGGCGCATTGTATGTGCGGCAGCATCCCGGCAGCGCCGACGTCATCCTGCTCGACGGCTTCGACGCCGGCAATCAGGTGGAGGCGCTGGCGACCCAGACGTTTTATGCAGCCTGCCGCCGCGCGCTCAAGCCGGGCGGCGTGCTGGCGGTCAATCTATGGGGGCGCGACAAGGCGTTTCCCGAGTACTTGGCGCGTCTTTCGCGCGCGTTCGACGGCGAAGTCGGCTGGATTTCGGTGCAGTACAAGACCAACGTCATCGTGTTTGCGTTCGCCGAGCCGGGTGCGGCGGCCCGGCTCATCGACGCGCAGCCTCGCCTGGCCGACCTGTCGAAACGCTGGGGGCTCGATTTGCGCGGCTTCGCACGGGATTTTCAGTGGCTGGAGGCCGCCGCGCCCTTGCTCGATTGAATGCGGCCAGGGCGGGGCAGCGGAGTTCGACATCGGGCGCGCGCTTTCGTCGCCTGGCCCCGGAACGGCGCCAGCGCAGCCGAATGTCGCTCCGGAAACCGCCGCATGCAGTGCTGTCCATGCGCCGCGCCGGCGAGGCGGCTGCCGGCGGCTTGGGTGTCCTCTGGAAATGCCAATTAAAACAATGCTTAACGGCTGGTTTCGGGCGGCGTAAGGTTTGCAATTTCCGGCGGGTGTGAAAGAATGCAGGTAATCGAACTTTATTGATGGTGGCGGCCATGATCGACCGAGAAGGGTACCGCCCGAACGTAGGCATTGTATTGTGCAACGCGCGCAACCAGGTTTTCTGGGGCAAGCGCGTCAACCAGCACGCCTGGCAGTTTCCCCAGGGCGGCATCAATGCAGGGGAAACGCCGGAACAGGCCATGTTCCGGGAACTGGAAGAAGAAGTGGGCTTGCAGGCCGAGCATGTGCGTATTCTGGGACGCACGCGCGAGTGGCTGCGTTACGACGTGCCTGCCCATTGGACCCGGCGCGACAGCCGCGGCCTCTACCGCGGCCAGAAGCAGATCTGGTTTTTGCTGCGGCTGACCGGACGCGACAGCGACGTCTCGCTGCGGGCCAGCACTCACCCCGAGTTCGATGCCTGGCGCTGGAACGAGTACTGGGTGCCGATGGATGCGGTGGTCGACTTCAAGCGCGAGGTCTACCGTCTGGCGCTCGAGGAACTCGAACGCTATCTGCACAAGGACGTGCGCTATTTGCGCCAGCGTGCGCACCGTCCGTGCGACCGGCGCGGCATGGTGCTGGATCTGCGGTTGAAGCCCTGAAGTTCGGGGCAGGGAGACGCGATGAAGATACGGATCCATGCCTCAACCACACTGACGAGCGCTTCATGCTCCGTTCCTGGAGCCCCCTTGTGGCAGATCGCTCCCACGCGCGATGTCGGCGGCAAGCGGCTGACCGACTTCATGATGCTGATCCCGCGTTTGCGCAGCCGGCCGCTGGCCGAGATCGAGCGCACCTCGCGTGATATTCAGGCCGTACTGGCGCTGCATCAGGAGGTGGTGTTTGCCGATCTCAACCTGAAACTGAACCTGCTGTGGGTGTCGCTGCGCCCGCGATCGGGCGCGATAAGCGAACTGGCGGCGGCGATCCGGCTGCGCGTGCCCGAGGCCGTGCTGGTGGCGCATTACGCCGAACTCCGATAGCCGCCCCGCCATGCCGATCGGGCGAACCCGAGCCGTCGGGAGCGGCGTGCGGGCCGAAAAACAAGTGTGGGCGTCACTTCGGCGGCGTCTCAATGCCCCTGTAAACGGCAGGGAATCCCGCGTCTTTTCAGCGTTTCCTTTTACCCAAAGCGGCAGAATTCGTTAAAATGAGCGATTGCTAATTAACCTGCCGGAGCAAACATGGCCGTTTCTGAACTTCAGGTGCAAACCGCACTGAAAGAGTTGGTCGATCCCAACACCCACAAGGATTACGTCTCGACCAAATCTGCCCGCAACATCAAGATCGACGGCGGCGCCGTTTCGGTCGATATCCTGCTGGGCTACCCGGCGCAGAGTCAGCTGGCCGTCATCAAGCAGCAGATCGAAGACGCGCTCAAGACCCTTCCCGGCGTGACCGCCGCCACCGCCAACGTCAGCTTCAAGATCGTTTCGCACAGCGTGCAGCGTGGCGTCAAGCTGATCCCCAACGTCAAGAACATCATCGCCGTTGCCTCCGGCAAGGGCGGCGTCGGCAAGTCCACCACCGCCGTCAACCTGGCGCTGGCGCTGGCGGCCGAAGGCGCCCGCGTCGGCATGCTCGATGCCGACATCTACGGTCCGTCGCAGCCGACCATGCTCGGCATCACCGACAAGCCCGAATCCACCGACGGCAAGAACCTCGATCCCTTGATCGGCCACGGCATCCAGGCGATGTCGATCGGCTTCCTGATCGACGTCGAAACGCCCATGGTGTGGCGCGGCCCGATGGTCACCCAGGCGCTGGAACAGCTGCTCAACAACACCAACTGGAACGACCTCGACTACCTGGTGGTCGACCTGCCGCCCGGCACCGGCGACATCCAGCTGACGCTGGCGCAGCGCGTGCCGGTGACCGGCGCGGTGATCGTCACCACGCCGCAGGACATCGCGCTGATCGACGCGCGCAAGGGACTGAAGATGTTCGAGAAGGTCGGCATTCCGATCATCGGCGTGGTCGAGAACATGAGCCTGCACATCTGCTCGAATTGCGGCCACGAGGAGCGTATCTTCGGCGAAGGCGGCGGCGAGCGCATGTGCAAGGACTACAACGTCGAATTCCTCGGCGCGCTGCCGCTCGACGGCAGCATCCGTGCCGATGCCGATTCCGGCAAGCCGTCGGTGGTGTCCGACCCGAACGGCCGCGTGACCGAAATCTACAAGCAGATCGCGCGCCGGGTTGCTGTTAAGATTGGCGAAACCGCGGTGGACCACTCCGCCAAGTTCCCCAACATCGTCATTTCCAATACCTGATGAGCATCAAGTCCGACCGCTGGATCCGCCGCATGGCGGCTGAGCATGGCATGATCGAACCGTTCGAACCGGGGCAGATCAAACAGGCCGCTGGCCGATCCATCGTGTCGTACGGCACGTCGAGCTACGGCTACGACGTGCGATGCGCCGACGAATTCAAGCTGTTCACCGACATCAACACCACCATCGTCGACCCCAAGGCCTTCGATCCGAACTCCTTCGTCGAGGTCAAGGGTGATTCCTGCATCATCCCGCCGAATTCCTTTGCGCTGGCGCGCACCGTGGAATATTTCCGCATTCCGCGCAGCGTGCTGACCATCTGCCTCGGCAAGAGCACCTACGCGCGCTGCGGCATCATCGTCAACGTGACCCCGCTGGAACCCGAGTGGGAAGGCCACGTGACGCTGGAATTCTCCAACACCACGCCCCTGCCCGCGCGCATCTACGCCAACGAAGGCGTGGCGCAGATGCTGTTCCTCGAATCCGACGAGGAGTGCGAGACCTCGTACAAGGACCGTGGCGGCAAATACCAGGGCCAGGTCGGCGTGACCCTGCCGAAAATTTAATCCCCGGGACGCCGGGGATTCGTATAATCCGCGTTTTTTAATCCGCCCATCCCAACGGCTTCCCTCTGGAGCAGGCCATGCGCTTCCGTTTTCCCGTTGTCATCATCGATGAAGACTTCCGTTCCGAAAATGCTTCGGGGCTCGGTATCCGTGCGCTCGCCGAGGCGATCGAGAAGGAAGGCATGGAGGTGCTGGGCGTCACCAACTATGGCGATCTGACTTCGTTCGCCCAGCAGCAGGCGCGCGCCTCGGCATTCGTGCTGTCGATCGACGACGAAGAACTCGCGGGCACAGCCGAGGATGCGCAGACGGCGCTGCAGAAGCTGCGTGCGTTTGTCGAGGAAGTACGTTTCCGCAACGCCGAGATCCCGATCTTCCTGCATGGCGAAACCCGCACTGCGCGCCATATCCCGAACGACATTCTGCGTGAACTCAATGGCTTCATCCACATGCTGGAAGACACGCCGGAGTTCCTTGCGCGCTATATCCTGCGCGAAGCGCGGGCCTATCTCGACTCGCTGGTGCCGCCGTTTTTCCGCGCGCTGACCCATTACGCGGCGGATGGCTCGTACTCCTGGCACTGTCCCGGCCACTCGGGCGGCGTGGCGTTTCTGAAGTCGCCGATCGGCCAGATGTTCCACCAGTTCTTCGGCGAGAACCTGCTGCGCGCCGACGTCTGCAATGCGGTAGACGAACTCGGGCAACTGCTCGACCATACCGGCCCGGTTGCAGCATCCGAGCGCAACGCCGCGCGGATTTTCAACTGCGACCACCTGTTCTTCGTCACCAACGGCACCTCGTCGTCCAACAAGATGGTGTGGCATGCCAACGTCGCCGCGGGCGACATCGTGGTGGTCGACCGCAACTGCCACAAGTCCATCCTGCACGCCATCATCATGTGCGGCGCGATCCCCATTTTCCTGACGCCGACGCGTAACCATTACGGCATCATCGGGCCGATTCCGATGGATGAGTTCCGTCCCGAAAACATCGCCAAGAAGATCGCGGCGCACCCGTTTGCCAAGGACGCGAAGGGTGGGCCGCGCATTCTCACCATCACCCAGTCGACCTACGACGGCATTCTGTACAACGTCGACATGATCAAGGAATTGCTGGGCGACACCATCGACACGCTGCACTTTGACGAAGCCTGGCTGCCGCACGCGACCTTCCACGACTTTTATCGGGGCATGCACGCAATCGGCAAGGATCGCCCGCGCGCCAAGGATGCGCTGGTGTTCGCCACCCAGTCCACGCACAAGCTCCTGGCCGGCTTGAGCCAGGCCTCGCAGATCCTGGTGCAGGACGCCGAAACGCGGAAACTCGACTTCCACCGTTTCAACGAAGCCTATCTGATGCACATGTCGACCAGTCCGCAGTACGCGATCATCGCCTCGTGCGATGTGGCGGCGGCGATGATGGAGCCGCCCGGCGGCACCGCGCTGGTCGAGGAGTCGATCAAGGAAGCGCTCGATTTCCGCCGCGCCATGCGCAAGGTCGACGAGGAATTCGGCGATTCGTGGTGGTTTACCGTGTGGGGGCCGGAAAGGCTTGCCGACGAGGGCATCGGCGAACGCGAAGACTGGATGCTGACGGCGAACGACCGCTGGCACGAATTCGGCAAGATCGCGCCGGGCTTCAACATGCTCGATCCGATCAAGGCCACCCTCATCACGCCGGGACTGGACATGGACGGCGCCTTTGCCGACTGGGGCATTCCGGCGGCGATCGTCACCAAATATCTGGCCGAGCACGGCGTCATCGTCGAGAAGACCGGGCTGTATTCCTTCTTCATCATGTTCACCATCGGCATCACCAAGGGCCGCTGGAACACGCTGGTGACCGCCTTGCAGCAGTTCAAGTCGGATTACGACGAGAACCAGCCGCTGTGGCGCGTGCTGCCGGAGTTCGTGGAGAAACATCCGCGTTATGAAAAGACCGGGCTGAAGGATCTGTGCGACCAGATCCACACCATCTACAAGGCCAACGATGTGGCGCGGCTGACCACCGAGATGTATCTGTCGGAGATGGCGCCGGCGATGCGACCGGCCGACGCATTCGCCAGAATGGCGCACCGCGAGATCGAGCGCGTCGAGATCGACCGGCTCGAAGGCCGCATCACCGCCATGCTGGTGACGCCGTATCCGCCGGGCATTCCCCTGCTGATCCCGGGCGAGCGCTTCAACGCCACCATCGTGCGCTATTTGCAGTTCACCCGCGAATTCAACGAGAAATTCCCCGGCTTCGAAACCGACGTGCACGGCTTGGTCAGCGATGTGGTCGACGGCAAGGCGCGCTATTACGTCGACTGCGTGACCTGACCTGACCTGACCTGACCTGACCTGACCTGACCTGACCGGGCCGCCCGACCGGCTTGATTTGCCAGGCAAAAAGCGTATGATTCGCAATCCCCGGTTTGCCGGGGATTGTTTTTTGACCTTGCTCCACCGCACCGCAGCGGGGGGCTGAACCGAAAGGAAACTCGATGCGGCATTACGAAATCGTATTTATCGTCCATCCCGATCAGAGCGAGCAGGTGCCCGCCATGATCGAACGCTACAAGGGCAACATCACCACGCGCGGCGGCAGCGTCCACCGCCTGGAAGACTGGGGCCGCCGCCAGATGGCCTATCCGATCCAGAAAGTCCACAAGGCCCATTACGTGCTGATGAACATCGAGTGCGACCAGGAAACCCTGGAAGAACTCGAACACGGCTTCAAGTTCAACGATGCCGTGCTGCGCCATCTGACCATCAAGCGCGACGCCGCCGTGACCGCTGCCTCGCCGATGATGAAGGAAGAGAAATCGCGCGACATGCTGGACAGCGCCAAGCCGGAAGCAGCAGCCGAGCAGCCCGCCGCAGCCTGAGCGAGTGAATCGGCTGGCCATCAGCGGAGCCCTCATCCAGGTTGACCCGGTGCGATACAGCCCGGCGGGCGTGCCGATTGCGGAGGCGGTGATTCTTCACCGCAGCAGTCAGTCGATAGCAACCCAGACCAGGCAGGTGGAATGCGAGTTGACGGTGCAGGCGAGCGGATCGCTTGCCAGTCGGTTGGCGCAACTGGCCACCGGAACGCAGGTCAAGCTGGAAGGCGCGTTGAACCGGCGCAGCGTGAACAGCCGACAACTGATCTTGATATTGAATCGAATCGAAAAGGAATAAATCATGGCCCGTCCCATGGGTGGAAAATCCGGCGGCAAGTTCGCCAACAAGCGCCGCGACAGCGGCAACCGCGGTCTCTTCAAGCGTCGCAAGTTCTGCCGCTTCACCGCCGAGAAAGTGGTCGAAGTCGATTACAAGGACGTCGACGTGCTGAAGGAATTCATCGCCGAGAACGGCCGCATCATCCCGGCCCGCATCACCGGCACCAAGGCGCACTATCAGCGTCAACTGGGCACTGCGATCAAGCGCGCGCGCTTCCTGGCGCTGATGCCTTACACCGACCTGCATTGAGGAGACGGCCATGCAAGTGATTCTGATGGACAAAGTCGTCAACCTGGGCAATCTGGGTGACGTGGTCAAAGTGAAAGACGGTTTCGCCCGCAACTTTCTGATCCCCACCGGCCGTGCACGTCGCGCCACGCAGGCCAACATGGAAGCGTTTGCCGCGCAGAAGGCCGAACTGGAACGCGTCGCCGCCGAAAAGCTGGCCGATGCCCAGCGCCGCGGCGAAAAGCTGGAAGGTGCCCGCGTCACGGTCAGCCATAAAGCCGGTGTCGACGGCCGTCTGTTCGGCTCCGTGACCAACGCAGACATCGCCGATGCACTGAAGGCGCAGGGCCATGATGTGGCGAAGGCGGAAGTCCGTTTGCCCGAAGGCCCGTTCAAGGCCATCGGCGAATATCCGGTGGTGCTGGGCCTGCACCATGACGTCACCGCCAACATCACGGTGGTGGTGGCCGGCGAACAGTAATTCCCGGCGGAAACCCCAAAAAGGCAGCTTCGGCTGCCTTTTGTTTTTTTGCCCCCAGGGTATTCCCGGATGTCCACGCTTTATCCACAGTCTTATCCCTTGGTGGGGGTAAGGCCGGAGTCTAGAATCCTGCCATGGCCGCTATCCACTCGCTGACTGCAAGTCCCGATCCCCAGTTGGCGCAGATGCGCCTGCCGCCGCATTCGCTCGAAGCCGAGCAGGCGGTCCTGGGCGGCCTGCTGCTGGACAACGGCGCGTGGGACCGCATCGGCGACGTGGTCTCGGAAAGCGATTTTTATCGCCAGGATCATCGCCAGATCCTGCGCGCGATCGTGCGGCAGATAGCCGAAAACCGTCCGGCTGACGCGGTGACGGTTTCCGAGTCGCTGCAATCGCTCGGCCAGCTCGAAAGCGTCGGTGGACTGGCCTACATCGTCGCGCTGGCGAGCAATACGCCGTCGGCCGCCAACATCCGCCGCTATGCCGAAATCGTGCGCGAGCGCTCGGTGATGCGCCGCCTGGCCGAAGTGGCGACCGGCATTGCCGATACCGCCTACGCACCGGCCGGGCGCAGCGCCTCGCAGTTGCTCGACGAGGCCGAGGCCAAGGTGTTCGAGATTGCCGAGTCGGGCAGCCGCGGACAGGCGGGCTTCACCGAGATCAAGCCGCTGCTGAAGGAGGTGGTCGAGCGCATCGACGAGCTGTACCACCGCGACAACGATTCCGGCGTCACCGGCGTGCCCACCGGCTTCCACGATCTCGACCAGAAAACCTCGGGCCTGCAGCCGGGCGACCTGGTCATCGTCGCCGGCCGGCCGTCCATGGGCAAGACCGCGTTCTCGATCAACATCGCCGAAAACGTCGCGCTCGACACCGGCCTGCCGGTGGCGGTGTTCTCGATGGAAATGGGCGGGGCGCAGCTGGTGATGCGGATGATCGGATCGGTCGGCAAGCTCGACCAGCACCGGCTGCGCACCGGCAAGCTCGGCGAAGACGACTGGCAGCGCCTCACCTACGCGCTCGGCAAGCTCAACGACGCGCCGGTCTTCATCGACGAATCGCCAGGGCTCAACGTGCTGGAACTGCGCGCGCGGGCGCGCCGGCTGATGCGCCAGTGCGGCAAGCTCGGCCTCATCGTGATCGACTATTTGCAACTGATGGCGGGCAGCGGCGGTGGCGAGAATCGCGCCACCGAAATCTCCGAAATCTCGCGCGCACTGAAGGGGCTGGCGAAGGAATTGCAGGTACCGGTGATAGCGCTGTCACAGCTGAACCGCGGGCTGGAACAGCGCCCCAACAAGCGCCCGGTGATGTCCGATTTGCGCGAATCGGGTGCCATCGAGCAGGACGCCGACGTCATCCTGTTCATCTACCGCGACGAGGTCTACAACCCCGACACGCAGGACAAGGGCACCGCCGAAATCATCATCAGCAAGCAGCGTAACGGCCCTATCGGCACCGTAAGACTGGCCTTCATCGGTGAATACACGCGTTTCGAGTCGCTGGCGCAGCCGGGCGCCTACTAAGCCCTGATGCGTCCCATCCTGGCACGGATTTCGATTGGCGCGATGGCGCACAATCTGCGCGTGGCGCGTAGTTGCGCGGCGGCGGCGCGCCTGTTCGCCGTGGTCAAGGCCAACGCTTACGGTCACGGGCTGTCGCGCGCGCGCCGCGGACTGGCAGCGGCCGACGGCTTTGCGGTGCTGACGCTGGAAGAAGCCGCCAATCTGCGGCAGATGGGCGTGGGACAGCCCATTCTGCTGCTCGAGGGGATATTCGGCGCCGACGAAATCGCCACCTGCGCCGAACTGGACCTGTGGCCGGTGCTGCACCATGCCGGGCAGCTCGACTGGTTGCGGCGGCAACCACCCGCCCGCCCGATCCAGGTCTTTCTCAAGTTCGACAGCGGCATGCACCGGCTGGGGTTTCCGCTCGCCGAACATGCTGCCGTCGTCGCGCGGGCGCGGAATCTGCCCGGCGTGGCCGGCGTCACGCTGATGACCCACTTTGCCCAGGCGGACGAGGCGGCGGGCGTGGGCTGGCAGCTGCAGCCCTTTCTGCGCGAGGTCGCCGGCCACGGCCTGCCGTGGAGCAGCGCCAATTCGGCGGCGCTGCTGCGTTACCCGGAGACCCTGGGTGCCTGGGCCAGGCCTGGGCTCATGCTGTATGGCGCTTCGCCTTTTGCCGATGCGTCAGCCGGGCAACTGGGCCTGCGGCCGGCGATGACCCTGCAGTCGGAAATCATCGGCGTGCAGACCCTGCAGGCGGGCGAAGGGTTGGGATATGGCCAGCTGTTCCGCGCCGAACGCCCGATGCGGGTGGGCGTGGTGGCCTGCGGCTACGCCGACGGCTATCCGCGCCATGCGCTGACGGGCACCCCGGTACTGGTCAACGGCCGCCGCAGCCGAACCCTGGGCCGGGTGTCGATGGACATGCTGTGCGTGGATTTGAGCGAATGCGCCGACGCCGGTGTTGGCAGCCCGGTGGTGCTGTGGGGGGAGGGGCTGCCGGTGGAGGCGGTGGCCGCCGCCGCCGGCACCAGCAGCTATGAACTGCTGTGCGCGCTGGCCGCGCGGGTGCCGGTGTTGGAGGTGGATTGAAGGCGCAGCGCGGCATGAACGAAAAGCCGGGTTCGCGCGGCTTTTTTATGGCGCTTGGTCAGGTGCGGAAAAACATTCCAGATGGCGTTCGCCCCGGGTGAACGCCGCGCAGTCGAGTGGCGGGGCCGCGGCATTCAAGGCCGCGGCAAACGCCGCGAAGTCGGCAATCCCCTCGTAAACCTCCATCCATGTTTCCGGATCGTCACAGCGGCTCATCCGCCGTGGCGGATGGCGGCAATACGCGGCCATCGCGTCCAGCAATGCATCGATCCGCGCAGCGGCGAGGTCGGCCTGCGCGGGGTCGATGCGGTAATAAACGTAGGCGCTGCTCACCTATGCGGGTAGCGCATAGGGCAGGGGCTTCAAGGTCAGCGCGGCGCCGTCGGCCGCTTTCAGGTGCAGGGTCTGCGTGTTCGCGCTTTCGACCTGCGCCACGGCCAGCACATCGAAGCCGCCGGCCGGCGCCGGGGCGGCATTGACCACGGTGCCGGTGGCCTGGCCCGCGAGGTCGGCGCTGTACAGGCTGTCGCCGGGGGCGGCTTCGGCATCGACATGCGCGAGGAACATGCGGCGCTTGAGCTTGCCCAGGTACTGGCTGCGGGCGACGATTTCCTGGCCCGGATAGCAGCCTTTCTGAAAGCTCACGCCGCCGATGACCTCGAGATTGACCATCTGCGGCACGAACTGCTCCTGGGTGGCGGCGACGATCATCGGAATGCCCGCGTTGAGCCGCAACCAGTCCCACACCGGCGCACCGACCGGGGTGGCCGATTCGCGCAGAATTTGCCACACGGCAGCGGCGCGCTCGGGCGCAAGCGACAGGACGAATTTATCGTCGCCGAGGCGGATCACCTGTCCGGCGCTGCCGGCGCGGCTGTGCATCGCGGCCTCGGGGACGGCGCCCATCGCTGCGGCCACGGCTGCCTGCGCCTGCTGGCCGGCCACCACCAGCCGCACGGTTTCATCGCTGGCGTCGCGCGCCTGCACCTTGGCGCGCATGATGAACATGGATAAGCGTTTCAGTACGCCGGCTGCGATGTCGCCGGACAGCTGCAGGCAGTAATCCTTGCCCTGCCGCCACATCAGGAAATTGCCGAGCAGGCGCCCCTTGGGGCTGCAGTAGCCGTTCCACTGGGCGCCGTCGGGGTGAAGGGCGCGCACGTCGTTGGTAAGCTGGCCCTGCAAAAACGCGGCGGTGTCGTCGCCGCGAAACGCGATCACGCCGAGCTGCGATAAATCCGCCACAATGGTGCCGCCCGTGGCGGAACGTTCGGCGGCGGCATCGCCATAGTGCAGCACGGCGCCGTCTTCGATTGCCGCGCCTTGGGATTGCAGAAAGTTCTTCCAGGAATCGATCACGATACGTTCCATTCAAAGGGGGATGCGATGAAGCCCAAAAGTGTACACGCTGATGCGCGAGATTGAGCTCAAACCCTCACGCCGGCTGGGGGTGTTGCTGCTGGGCATGGCGTCGCTCGCACTGGCCGCCATCTATCTCGCAGCCGTGCCGGCAGCGCTCCAGCTGGCGCTCGGCATGGCGGTGATCGGTCTGGGTATGCGGGGCTGGCGGCAGGCGCGTCGTACGGATGCATTGCGCGTGGCGGCGGACGGCCGGCTGCAATGCCTGGATGATGCAGGCGAATGGCGCGACGTCGAGGTGCTGGGCGACAGCCTGGTTTCGCCTGCGCTGATCGTGCTGCGTTATCGCGTTGCGGACAGGCGTGTGCGCAGCCTGGCCTTGCTGTCCGACAGCGCGGACGCCGACGATTTGCGCCGGCTCAGGGTAGCGCTTCGCTGGACACGCCGCATACGCTCGGGCACATCGTCCCCGGGCGCGGGTTGAGCACGGTATTGCCGGCGACCGGCAGCGTCTCGGGGTAGTCGCGGCTGTAGTGCAGGCCGCGGCTTTCCTGCCGCAGTTGCGCGCAGCGGACGATGAGGTCGGCGCTTTGCACCAGGTTGCGCAGCTCGATGAGGTCGTTGCTGACGCGGAAATTGCGGTAGAACTCGTCGATTTCGGCGCGCAGCAGGCGGATGCGGTGCGCCGCCCGCGTGAGCCGCTTGTTGGTGCGCACGATGCCGACGTAGTCCCACATGAAGCGGCGCAGTTCGTCCCAGTTGTGCGAGATCACCACTTCCTCGTCCGGATCGGTGACGCGCGATGCGTCCCATGGCGGCAGGTCGAGCGACGGGGCGGGCGGGGTGGCCAGAATGTCGGCGGCGGCGGCGTGGCCGAACACCAGGCACTCGAGCAGCGAATTCGATGCCAGCCGGTTGGCGCCGTGAAGTCCGGTGAAGGTGACTTCGCCCACCGCGTGCAGGTTGCACAGGTCGGTGCGCGCGTCCATGTCGGTGACGACGCCGCCGCAGGTGTAATGTGCGGCGGGCACCACCGGGATCGGCTGGCGTGTGATGTCGATGCCGAGTTCCAGGCAGCGGCGGTGGATCGTCGGGAAATGTTCGCGCACGAAATCGGCCGGCTTGTGGCTGATGTCGAGATAGACGCAGTCGATGCCGCGCTTTTTCATTTCGAAGTCGATCGCGCGCGCCACCACGTCGCGCGGGGCAAGTTCGGCGCGCTCGTCGTGGTATTGCATGAAGCGGCTGCCGTCGGGCAGCAGCAGATGGCCGCCTTCGCCGCGCACCGCCTCGCTGATGAGGAAGGACTTGGCGTGCGGGTGATACAGGCAGGTCGGGTGGAACTGCACGAATTCAAGGTTGGCGACGCGGCAGCCCGCGCGCCAGGCCATCGCGATGCCGTCGCCGGTCGCGGTATCCGGGTTGGTGGTGTAGAGATAGACCTTGCCGGCGCCGCCGGTGGCCAGCACGGTGTGGCCGGCGGCGAAGGTCTCGACCTCGCCGCTGCCCTTGTTGAGCGCATACGCGCCGTGGATCTGCCGTTCCTCCCCGCCGGCGCGCTTGCCGGTGATGAGGTCGATGGCGACGTGCTGCTCGAAGGTGTCGATGTTGGGATGCGCGCGCACGCGGTCGAGCAGGCTGGTCTGCACTGCATGCCCGGTGGCATCGGCGGCGTGCACCACGCGGCGCTTGGAATGGCCGCCTTCGCGCGCCAGGTGCAGGCCGCCGGTGGCCTGCGGGTCGGCGGTGAAGGCGACGCCGTTGGCGGTCAGCCAGGCGATCATTTCGCTTGCGTGGCTCGCCACCATGCGGGTGACCGCTTCGTCGCACAAGCCGGCGCCGGCAACCAGGGTGTCGTGCACATGCGCCTCGATCGAGTCACCGCTGTCGACCGCGGCGGCAATGCCGCCCTGCGCCCAGTCGCTGGCGCCGTCGGTCATCTGGCGCTTGGTGACAATGGCGACGCGGCGCCGGTCGGCCAGCTTGAGCGCGGTGGTCAGCGCGGCGAGGCCGCTGCCGAGGATGAGGACGTCGTATTGGTGCATGGTGTCGCCGGATGATAACAGGCCTGAGCTCGCCCGAATAACCCTGTCTGAGGTGAACTTTTTTGCCGTGGCCGGCTCACACTCGCCAGAAGATGCGGTCACGTATACTTTCAACATAATCAAAAAGCAGCAGGGAGATATGTCGGACCGCGAACTGGATCAGGTGCTGGTCGAACGTGCCCAGCAGGGCGACAAGCGCGCTTTCGAGCTATTGGTGATGAAGTATCACCGCAAGCTCGGGCGGCTGTTGTCGCGCATGGTGCGCGATGCGGCCGAGGTGGAAGACATTACGCAGGAGGCCTTTATCAAGGCCTACCGCGCGTTGCCGGGCTTTCGCGGCGAGAGCGCCTTTTACACCTGGCTGTATCGCATCGCCGTGAACACCGCCAAGAACTATCTGGTGGCGCACAAACGCCAGCCGGTATCGAGCGATGTGCTGGCCGAAGATGCGGAGAACTACGAAGATGGCGATCTGTTGCGTGACATCGCGACGCCGGACGCGGAACTCCAGACCAAACAGATCGCCAAAGCAGTCAACGAGGCGGTCGATGCGCTGCCCGAGGAATTGCGGACAGCCATCACGCTGCGCGAAATCGAAGGCATGAGCTACGAGGATATCGCGCAGATGATGGAATGCCCGATCGGCACGGTGCGCTCACGGATTTTCCGGGCGCGCGAGGCCATTGCCGAAAAAATACGCCCGATGCTGGGCACCAGTCAGGATAAAAGGTGGTAACCATGTCAGCACTTCGCAAACCAGACATCCCCTCCCAGGCCGAACAGAGCGACGATATGCCGCTGATATTGTCCGCAACGCTCGACGGCGAGGCGGCACGCGCGGAGACCGAAGCCTGCATCGCGGCTTTGAAACGCGACGACGCCTTGCGAAAAAACTGGTCCGAATTCCATTTGATCGGCGACCTGATGCGCGGCGCGACGCCGGTTCAGGACGATTTCATGGCGCGCTTCTCGGCGCAACTGGCGGCCGAACCGACCGTGCTCGCGCCGCGCCGCAGCGTGTGGCCGCAACGGCTGGCGGTGGCGTCGTTTGCCTCGCTTGCCGTATGGGGCGCAATTTCGCTGACCGGATTGATGCCGCATGCGCCGGCCACCGCACCGATGGCGGCGGCGCCGGCGCCGGCCTTCCAGCCTGCTGCGCAGGCGCAGGTTGCGGCGCGCGAGGATGCCCGTCTGGCCCCCTATCTCGTCGCGCATCAGGAATTCGCCCCGATGGCGGTGGCGTCGCCCTACCAGCGCACGGTGGCGGTTGTGGTGGAGCCGCGCTGATGCGAGCGCTGCTTGTCCGGCGGCAAAGCTGGCAGATTCTGGGCTTTGCCGCGCTGATGGCGTTTTCCGGGGCGGTTCGGGCGGACGCTGCGCTCGAATGGCTCAACCGTGCCGCCGCTGCGGCGAAGCAGCAGAATTACAGCGGCGTCTACGTGTATCACCATGGCGAACACGTCGAAGTGTTGCGTGTGCTGCACCGCACCGATACGGCGGGCGAACTGGAAAAAGTCGAGGTCATGGACGGAACACCGCGCCAGTTCCTGCGCATCAACAACGACGTCTACTGTCACTTGCCGGACGGCAAGAGCGTGCGCCTTGAGCGCAACGCCCCGCGGCGCTTCTTCCCCGCCTTGCTGCCTGCCCGGCCGGCCGGCCTGCTCGATTACTACGAGGCGACGCTTGCCGGAACCGAGCGCGTGGCGGGACGTCCCTGCCAGGTGGTGACGCTGGAGCCGCGCGACGGCTACCGTTATGCATTCAGCCTGTGGCTGGACAAGCAGACCGGGTTGCCGCTCAAGTCGCGCATAGTCAACGGCAATGGCAGCGTGGTGTCGATGTTCGTGTTTTCCGAAATCCAGATCGGCAAGGCACCCGACGCCCAATTGTTCCGCAATGACATGACGGGCAAGCGCGTCCAGAAGGCCAGCCTCGACAAACCGGCCGCGGTGGCCTGGAACGTGACGCCGCCGCCGGGATTTGAGCGGGTGCAGGAGGCGGTGCGCGCCCTGCCGGGCAAACCGGCGCCGGTCACCCATCTGGTGTTTTCGGATGGCCTGAGCGTGCTGTCGATGTTCGTCGAGCCGGCCGATCCCCAGGCGCAGCGCCTGCAGGGGCTGTCGGCCGAAGGCGCGATCGGGATCTATGCGCGCGAGGTCGACGGCTATAGCGTGACGACCCTGGGCGAAGTGCCGAGCATGGCGTTGATCGAAACAGGCAACTCGGTGAAAAGGAAGTAGGCGCCGCCATGCTGGAGCAAACCGCCGAAGTCGTCAAAACCGCGTCGGACGGCATCTGGGTGCAGGCGGTCGAGCCGTCGGGCTGCGGCACCTGCGGTGGGCAGGGGTGCTCGTCGCGCCGCATTGCCGAACTGTTCCAGCGCAAACCGCGGCATTTCCTGGTCGACTGCGATTTGTCGCTGGCCCCGGGCGACCGTGTCGTGGTCGGCATTGCCCGCGGCAGCGTGCTCAAGAGCGCATTGCGTGCCTATGGCCTGCCATTGGGACTGATGCTGGCGGGCGCGCTGCTGGCACAGGCAATCCGGCCCGGCGACGGCTCCGCGCTGGTCGGCGTGCTGCTCGGCGGGGCGGCCGGCTGGCTGGCCGCGCGCGGCGGCCGGGCGGCCCGCCCGGTCGTGCTCAGACGTGAAGACGATTTCAGGTTTCGCATGATGAAAGGACAGCCATGATGAGAACAGCTTGGGCAGCGACCGCGCTGGTGTTCGCCTTGTCGGCGCCGGCGCTGGCAAAAGACGTGATGGATGTGGCCGACCTGGTTGAAAAACAGGGGCCGGCAGTGGTCAACATCAGCACGACCAAACTGGTGAAACGCGGACCGGAGGGGCTGCCGTTCGCGGCTCCCGACGAAGAGGACATGCCGGAGTTTTTCCGCCGCTTCTTCCCCGGCGGGCCGGGCGGGCAGGGCGGGCAGGGCGGTCCCATGCAGGAAATCCCCGCGCGCGGCGCGGGCTCCGGCTTCATCGTCAGCAGCGATGGCTACATTTTGACCAACGCGCACGTGGTCAGAGGCGCAGACGAGGTCGTGGTCAAGCTGATCGACAAGCGCAAGTTCACCGCCAAGGTGGTGGGGGCCGACACCCGCACCGATGTGGCCGTCATCAAGATCACCGCCGACAAGCTTCCCGCCGTCAAGCTGGGCGACCCCACCCGGCTGCGCGTCGGCGAAGCGGTGGCGGCGATCGGCTCGCCGTTCGGTTTCGAAAACTCGGTCACCGCGGGCATCGTCTCGGCCAAGGGACGTTCGCTGCCATCGGAAAGCTATGTGCCCTACATCCAGACCGATGTGCCGATCAATCCCGGCAATTCGGGCGGGCCGCTGTTCAACATGAAGGGCGAGGTGGTCGGCATCAATTCGCAGATTTACAGCCGCAGCGGCGGCTACCAGGGGGTCTCGTTCGCGATTCCGATCGACGTGGCGATGGAAGTGGTGGGGCAGCTGAAAAGCAGCGGCAAGGTGTCGCGCGGCTGGCTCGGCGTGGTGATCCAGGAGGTGACCGCCGACCTGGCCGAATCCTTCGGCCTGGATCGTCCGCGCGGCGCGCTGGTCTCGCAGGTGCAGGAGGACAGCCCCGCGCACAAGGCGGGGCTGCAGGCCGCCGATGTCATTCTGGAATTCAACGGCAAGGCGGTGGAAAACTCCGGCGACCTGCCGCGGATGGTCGGCATGACCAAGCCGGGCGTAAAAATCCCGCTGCAGGTCTGGCGCAAAGGCAAGGCCCAGCAGTTGAGCGTGGTGCTGACCGAGTTGCCGGCTGAAACCCAGCAGGCCGGCCCTGAAGGAAAAACCTTTTCGCGCGGCGGGCTGGCCTTGTCCGAGTTGAGCGCGGAACAGCGCCGCGCACTCGGGCTCGACCACGGCGTGCTGGTCGTGGATGCCACCGGCGATGCGGCGCGGGCCGGCATTCGCACCGGCGACGTCATCCTGGCGGTGAACAACAGCAAGGTGGTCAACGTGGAGGCGTTCCGCAAGGCCATCGCTGCAGTACCGGTTGGCAAAAGCGCTGCAATCCTGGTGCGGCGCGGCGACGGCTCGCTGTACATCCCGCTGAAGATCTCGGGTGAGTGAATCGCTCTTGCTATACACGCGCGCGGGCTGCCCGCTGTGCGAGGACATGGAGGCGGCAGTCGGCGCGCTGATCGCGGGGGCCGGACATCGATTGACCCTCGTCGACGTCGATGGCGATCCGTCGCTCAAGCAGAAATACGGTTGGGACGTGCCGCTGCTGTTCGACGGCGACACCGAGATTTGCCGCCACCAGCTTGATCTGCCCGCATTTCAGGCATGGCTGCGTGCCCACCCATAGGGCCTGGCGGATGCTTTTTCGCGGCAACTCGAAGGGATGGGCCGACGCAGCCCGCCCTTTGTCGCGGGCTGCGTCCTGGCGCGGCCTCGTCGCGGCTGCGAAATTGGTGTCGGCAGACCCTGGAATCCGTTAAAATTCTGCAAGTTATCGCATCCCTTGCCGGGCACGGAAACGTGCCCGTTTTGTTGTGTCCCAGAACCTGATCCGCAATTTTTCCATCATCGCCCACATCGACCACGGCAAGTCCACCCTGGCCGACCGACTGATCCAGCACTGCGGCGGCCTGTCCGAACGCGAGATGGAGGCGCAGGTGCTCGATTCGATGGACCTGGAAAAGGAACGCGGCATCACCATCAAGGCGCAGACCGCCGCGCTCACCTACAAGGCGCAGGACGGCCAGGTCTACCGCCTGAACCTGATCGACACCCCCGGCCACGTCGACTTTTCCTACGAGGTATCGCGTTCCCTGTCGGCCTGCGAGGGCGCGCTGCTGGTGGTCGATGCTTCGCAGGGCGTCGAAGCGCAGACGGTGGCCAACTGCTACACCGCGATCGACCTCGGCGTCGAGGTCATCCCGGTGCTGAACAAGATCGACCTGCCGGCGGCCGACCCCGACCGGGTGGCGGAAGAAATCGAGGACATCGTCGGCATCGATGCCACCGATGCGGTGCGTGCCTCGGCCAAGACCGGCGTCGGCATTGCGGAGATTCTCGAAACGGTGGTGAGGCAGGTGCCGCCGCCGCGCGGCGACGAAAGCGCGCCGCTGAAGGCGCTGATCATCGATTCCTGGTTCGACAACTACGTCGGCGTGGTGATGCTGGTGCGGGTGGTCGACGGCGTCCTGCGCCCGAAGGACAAGATCCGCTTCATGGCATCCGGCGCGCAGCATCTGACCGAGCACGTCGGTGTGTTTACGCCCAAATCGGTCGACCGCGAGCAGCTTGCCGCGGGCGAAGTCGGCTTCGTGATCGCCGGCATCAAGGAGCTCAAATCCGCCCAGGTGGGCGACACCATCACCTTGATCGACCGCCCCGCCGGCGAACCGTTGCCCGGCTTCAAGAAGGTGCAATCGCAGGTTTTCGCCGGACTCTATCCGATCGAGTCGCATGACTTCGAGGCGCTGAGGGACGCCTTGACCAAGCTGCAGCTGAACGACGCCGCGCTGCAGTTCGAGCCGGAAGTCTCGCAGGCGCTGGGTTTCGGTTTCCGCTGCGGCTTCCTCGGCCTGCTGCACATGGACATCGTGCAGGAGCGGCTGGAACGCGAATACAACATGGACCTCATCACCACCGCGCCGACGGTGGTGTACGAAGTGGTGCTGAAAGACGGCACCATGCTCAACGTCGAGAACCCGTCCAAGCTGCCGGAGCCGTCGAAGATCGAGGAAATCCGCGAACCCATCATCACCGCGACGATCTTCGTGCCGGAAGAATACGTCGGCAACGTCATCACCCTGTGCAACCAGAAACGCGGCGTGCAGATCAACATGCAGTATCACGGCAAGCAGGTGATGCTGGTGTACGACCTGCCGATGAACGAAGTGGTGATGGATTTCTTCGACAAGCTGAAATCGACCAGCCGCGGCTATGCCTCGCTCGATTACGAATTCAAGGAGTTCCGGCCGGGTGACCTGGTCAAACTCGACATTCTGGTAAACAACGAGAAGGTCGATGCGCTGTCGCTGATCGTGCACCGGGCCACCAGCGTGTACCGCGGGCGCGAACTGGCGTCCAAGATGCGCGAACTGATTCCGCGCCAGATGTTCGACGTCGCGGTGCAGGCGGCGATCGGCGCCAACATCATCGCGCGCGAGAACGTCAAGGCGATGCGCAAGAACGTGCTCGCCAAGTGCTACGGCGGCGACATTTCGCGCAAGAAGAAGCTGCTGGAAAAACAGAAGGCCGGCAAACGCCGCATGAAGCAGGTCGGCAACGTCGAAATCCCGCAGGAAGCCTTCCTTGCGATCCTCCAGGTCTCGGACAAATAAACATGAATTTCGCGCTCATCCTTTTCATCGCGCTCGCCGTCACCGGCGGCATCTGGCTGCTCGACGCGCTGCTGCTCAAGCGCAGCCGCGACAAGGACGCCAGGGAGCCGCTGCTGGTCGAATACGCCAAGAGCTTCTTTCCGGTGATTCTGGTGGTGTTCGCGCTGCGTTCCTTCCTGGTCGAGCCGTTCAAGATTCCGTCCGGGTCGATGATGCCGACGCTGCTGATCGGCGACTTCATCCTGGTCAACAAATATACCTATGGCATCCGCCTGCCGGTGCTCAACAAGAAAATCGTGCAGCTGAACAACCCCGAGCGCGGCGACGTCATGGTGTTCCGCTACCCGGCCGACCCCGGCCTCGATTACATCAAGCGCGTGGTCGGCGTGCCGGGCGACGTGGTCGAATACCGCAACAAGCAGCTCGTCGTCAACGGCCAGCCGGTGCCGAGCGCCAACACCGGCACCTATAGCTACGTCGGCAACGGCCTCAACTACATCACCGCCATGGTGTACGACGAGCGTCTCAATGGCGTCGGCCACGCCATGATGACCGAGCCGGGCAAGCCCGCGGTCTACCCGCCTCAGGTGACGGACTTCCCCTACCGCGAAAACTGCTCCTACAATGCCGAGGGCGAAGGCTTCAGCTGCAAGGTTCCGGCAGGCCACTATTTCATGATGGGCGACAATCGCGATGCCAGCAACGACAGCCGTTACTGGGGCTTCGTCCCCGACAGGAACATCGTCGGCAAGGCCTTTTTCATCTGGATGAACTTTGACGATTTCGGCCGCATCGGCACCGTCATTCGATAAGGAGACAGCATGCAGCGCACCCGTTCCACGCCTTTTCAACAACACGGCCTGAGCATGATCGGCTTCCTGTTCGTCGCCATCGTGCTGGTCGCTGTGGCCGTGCTGGCGATGAAGCTGGTGCCTGCTTACGTCGAGTTTTTCTCGGTGAAGAAAATTCTCGCCACGATGGCGCAGGAGCCCGACTTCAGATCGAAAAGCAACGCCGAACTGCGCAACGATTTTACCAGGCGCGCCAACGTGGGCTATGTCAGCGTGGTCAAGCCGGAAGACCTCAGCATCGATCGCCGCAGCGGCATCCCGGTGGTTTCCGCCCATTATGAATTCCGCTCCAAGCTCGTCGGCAACGTCAGCCTGGTGGTGGATTTCAGCACCAGCAGCGACCCCAGCGCCGCCCCTGCCCAGATTGAGTAACGCCTTGTTGAACCAGCGCCTGCAGCAGGCGCTGGGTTACACCTTCAGCCGTCCTGAACTCCTGGCCCAGGCGCTGACGCACCGCAGCTACGGCGCGCTCAACAACGAGCGGCTCGAGTTCCTCGGCGACTCGGTGCTGAACTGCTCGGTTGCCCGCGCGCTCTACGACGCCTTTCCCGATTTGCCCGAAGGCAGCCTGTCGCGCCTGCGCGCCAACCTGGTGCGGCAGGAGACGCTGGCCGATATTGCCGTTTCCCTGAGACTGGGGGATGTCCTGCGCCTCGGCGAAGGCGAACTCAAAAGCGGCGGCTTTCGCCGCCCCTCGATTCTGGCCGATACGCTGGAATCGCTGTTCGGCGCGATTTTTCTGGATGCCGGCTTCGACCAGGCGCAAAGCGTCGTGCGCGGCCTGTTCGATCCGCTGGTGGCGAAAATCGATCCCAAGGCCTCGGGCAAGGATGCCAAGACCCAGCTGCAGGAAATGCTGCAATCGCGCCGGCTGCCGCTGCCGGATTATCAGCTGGTCGCGACCCAGGGCGAGGCGCACGACCAGAGTTTCATCGTCGAGTGCGTACTGGCCAAACCGGCGCTCAGCACGCGCGGCGTCGGCAAGAGCCGCCGCGCCGCCGAACAGGAGGCCGCACGCCTGGCGTGCGATGCGTTGCAAAAATGAGTGAATTCAAGTGCGGCCTCATCGCCATCGTCGGACGCCCCAACGTCGGCAAGTCGACCCTGCTCAACCGCATCGTCGGGCAAAAAATCAGCATCACCTCTAGGAAGGCGCAGACCACGCGCCATCGCGTGATGGGCATCCACACCACCGACGAGGCGCAGTTCGTGTTCGTCGACACGCCTGGGTTCCAGACGCGCCACGGCAGCGCCATGAATCGCGCGATGAACAAGCGGGTGCGCGAAACCTTGTCGGACACCGACGTGGTGATGATGCTGGTCGAAGCCGGGCGGCTGACACGGGAGGACCGCCAGGTGATGGCATTGCTGCCCAAGGATCGCCCGCTGATCCTGGCGGTCAACAAGATCGACTACGCCAAGGATCGTGCCGCGCTGATGGCTTATCTGCAGGAAGTCGCCGCCGCGCATGCCTTCACCGAGATCGTGCCGGTATCGGCCAAGCAGGGCAGCAACCTCGACGAGTTGCTGAAAACCCTGCAGGCCCACCTGCCGGAAAACCCGCCGCTGTTCGACGAGGACGACGTCACCGACCAGACCGAACGCCAGCTGGCCGCCGAACTCATCCGCGAAAAGGTGTTCCGCCTGTGCGGCGAGGAAATTCCTTATGCGGTAGCGGTGACCATCGACAAGTTCGAGGAGGAAGGCAATCTGCGCCGCATTTTCGCCACCATCCTGGTCGACCGCGACGGCCACAAGGCCATCGTCATCGGCAAGGGCGGCGAAAAGCTCAAGACCATCTCCACCCAGGCGCGGCTCGACATGGAGCGCGCCTTCGACGGCAAGGTGTACCTGGAGGTCTGGGTGAAAGTGAAGGGCGGCTGGGCCGACGACGTGCGGATGCTGAAGTCGCTCGGGATCGATTGATGGTTTTTTGCGCGCAGAGCGCAAGGGAACGCGAAGTTGAGTGACGGCAGTCGCGTCGCGCGCGCAACGCTCCGGTTCGGCCTTCGGGCCGCCTTCGCGCCTCTACGCGGCTAGCGGCTTACTTGCATGTCCACCGACGCCCGCATCAACAACGAGCCCGGCTTCATCCTCCACACCTATCCTTTCAAGGAGACCAGCGTGGTGGCGGAAGCGTTCACCCGCAGCCACGGACGCGTGGCGCTGATCGCGCGCGGCGCACGCCGCCCGGCATCCATGCTGCGCGGGCTGATGCAACCCTTCACCCCGCTGCTGCTGTCGTGGTTCGGCAAGTCCGAGCTGAAAACCCTGCATGCGGCGGAATGGCAGGGCGGGCTGCTGGCGCCGCAGGGACGCGCGCTGATGTGCGGGTTCTATCTCAACGAACTGCTGTTGCGCCTGCTGGCGCGCGGCGATGCGCACGAACGGCTGTACGACCGCTATGTCGATACCCTCGGCCAGCTGGCGGGCGAGTGCGGCACCGCGGATTACGAACGCGCCACTTATTTTGAGCAGATATTGCGCCGCTTCGAGAAGAACCTGCTCTCCGAGATCGGTTACGGCGCCACTTTCGATCTCGAGGCCGAGAGCAGGGCGCCGATCGATCCCGCTGCCCGTTACGTGTTCCAGCCTGAACGCGGCGCGCTGCCTGCGGGCGGGCAGCCGGGTTGCCCGGTATCCGGACAGACGCTGATCGACCTGGCTGCCGACCGTTTCGAGCGCCCGGCCACACTGGTCGAAGCCAAGACCCTGATGCGCACGCTGATCAACCATACCCTGGGCGCCAAGCCGCTTTATACTCGCCAGCTATTGCGCGAACTCACCGACCTTACTCCATGAGCATCTACCTCGGCGTCAATATCGACCACATCGCCACCCTGCGCCAGGCGCGCAAGACCCGCTACCCCAGCCCGGTCGAGGCCGCGCTTGCGGCGGAGACTGCGGGCGCCGATTCGATCACCCTGCATCTGAGGGAAGACCGCCGCCACATCCAGGACGCCGATGTGGCGATCCTGCGCCAGGTGCTGAAGACCAAGATGAACCTCGAAATGGCGGTGACCGAGGAAATGCTCGACATCGCCTGCGCCACCCGGCCGCAGGACGTCTGCCTGGTTCCGGAAAAGCGCGAGGAGCTGACCACCGAGGGGGGGCTCGACGTCGCTTCCCAGCTGCCCAAAATACAGGCGGCCTGCGCGCGGCTGGCACAGGCGGGCATCCGCGTGTCGCTGTTCATCGATGCCGATTTTGCGCAGATCGATGCCGCCCATGCGGCCGCCGCGCCGGTAATCGAAATCCACACCGGGCAGTACGCGGATGCGCCGACCGATGCCGCCCGCGTCGCCGAATTCGAGCGCATCCGCACGGCCGTGGCCTACGCCCGGAGTCTGGGGCTGACGGTAAACGCCGGCCACGGCCTGACCTATCACAATGTGCAGCCGATCGCGGCGCTGCCGGGCATGCACGAGCTCAACATAGGCCATGCGATCGTCGCGCAAGCCTTGTTCACGGGCTGGCAGGCGGCGGTGGCGGAGATGAAGCGGCTGATGGCGGACGCCGCTGCCCGCGGCACGCTGCCGAATCGTTGACCCGCTTGAGATAGGCGATGAGGTCGGCGCGCTCCTGGCGATCCGCGATGCCGGCATAGCCCATCGCGGTCCCCGGCACGGTCTTGAGCGGATTCGCCAGAAAGCGATCGAGCGTCCGCGCATCCCACACCAGATTCGAGCGGCGCATCGCATCCGAATACGCGAAGCCTTGCACGCTGCCGGCGCGGCGGCCGAACAGCCCGCAATGCCGGGGACCGGTACGGTCGTAGGCGAAGGCATGGCAAGCGAGGCAGCGCGCGTAGACCGCCTCACCCCGCGCGGGGTCGCCGTGCGCGAGCGCGGCGGCCGGCGCAGCATTCGCGAGGAGGGCATGCACGGCACCGGCGACCAGGATCGCCGCCCCGGACTTTTTCACGACATGAAGGCGGATGGCACCGGGGTCTCGCCCAATGCGTTGCGCAGAATGGCCCAGTGCATCGCTTCGTCGCCGAGAATGCTGGCGGCGGCCTTGGCCAGTTCGCGGTTGCCGAATACCGGCACGGCGCCGAGATACGCGCTCACCGCGCCTCTTTCGAGCATCGCGGCGAAGCGCAATACGTCGGCCTGGCTTTTCAGGGTGTCGACCGGGAAGGTGTATTTCTCTTTCGCTGCCACCGGCTGCCCGCCCAGCTTGACGATGGTTTTCGCCAGCACGTCGGCATGCTCCCTGTGATGCCCCTGAAACGTCAGCGCAAGATCGAGCGCCGGTTTCTGCAGCAGCCCGCTCTCCGCACCCAGCTGGTAGGCAGCGATGGCCTCGAGTTCGGCGCCCAGCGCCGTGTTCAGGATGCGCGCGTCGGAGGCGCCGGACTGGCCGCCCTTGGCGAGCGCATCGCGCCCGGCGAGCAGGGCAACGGCCGCTCCCGACAGCAGCAGGCCGGAGTGGCCGAGAAAGGCGCGACGCGTCCCGTCGTCCGGATTTGCCGGAATGGATAGGTGCGTCGTGTCCTGCTTTTGAATGAATGAAAACATGGCGGTCTCCTGACAGGGAAGGTGCTGCGGTGGAACCTGGCGACAGCAGGCCAGGCAGGATCAGGCGTCGTCCGCCCGGCGGGTGTTCAGCTTCGCCAGAACCCCCGCGACAATGCGGTCGCAACGGTCGCCGGCGAAGGAGAATGCGTCCGCGAGGCTGAAATCGATTTCGCGCGCCAGTGCCTCGCGCAGCAGGCCCCTGGCGCGAAAGTAGCGGGTGCGTACCGTTTCCGGCGGAATGCCGAGGCAGGCGGCCGTTTCGTCGACGGACATTTCTTCCAGCGCGCGCAGCACGAAGACGGTGCGAAAGGCGTCCGGCAGCCGATTGATCTTGTCCTCGACCAGGCGGCGCGTTTCCACGCGCATCAGGGCATGCTCGGGTTGTTCGGGTGAATGCTCGCCCCTATTCGCCTCAGACAGTCTGTCGTCCTGCTCCGCATCGCCATACAGGTCGATCACCTCGGCCTGGCGGTGGCGCTTGCGCAAGCGTGCGATGGCCGCGTTGACGACGATGCGCACCAGCCAGGTGGACAAGCTGGCATTGCCGTGGAACTGGGCCATCGCGCGATAGGCAAGAAGATAGGCCTCCTGCACGGCGTCTTCGGCCTCGGCGTCGTCATTCAGGATGCTGCGCGCGGTCCGGTAGAGCGTTTGATTGTGGCGCCGCATCAGGCGCTGGAGCATGGACAGGTCGCCCTCCGCGATCCGCTGCGCAAGCTCGGCGTCGGTCAAGGGTTGCTCGGCGGTTTTTTCCTGGGGGCGGTGCATCGCGCTCTCCGTCTGCTTCGGGCTCTTGTCACATTAGATGACGGCAAAGCTTTTCGCGTTCCCGGCACCGGAGGGCGAGAACGCATTGCGGTGCGCAGACCGTGGAGAGGGCGGCGGCGTCGGGAGCGCTCCCGGCCCGCTAGCGCAGGACTTTCTTCTTCAGCTTGAGGCGGACGTAAAGCAGCACGATCACGGCCACTGCGCCGAGGGTGAACAGCGTGATGAGGTGGAGATTGTTACGGATCGCCTCCTCGTTGTGGCCGAGCGTGTACCCCAGCACGGCGAGGATGGTGACCCAGATGCCGGCGCCGAGGCTGGTGTAGAAGCTGAACACGGCGAGGTTCATGCGCGCGAGGCCCGCCGGCAGCGAAATGTACTGGCGCACCGCCGGGATCAGACGGCCGGTGAAGGTGGAGATGTGGCCGTGGCGCGCGAAGAAGTCTTCCATGCGCTGCAGCGAGTGTTCCTTGAACAGGATGTACTTGCCGTAGCGCAGCAGGAAGGGGCGCCCCAGCTTCATCGCCAGCCAGTAGTTGAACAGCGCGCCGGCGAGGCTGCCGCCGATGCCGGCGAGGATGGCCAGTACAAGATTCATTTCGCCCTTGTAGGCGAGATAGCCGGCGGGAATCATCACCACTTCGCTGGGGAAGGGGAAGAAACTCGATTCCAGCGCCATCATCAGAAAGATGCCGGTATAGCCCCAGGCGCCGACGGTGGCGACGATGGTCTGGATGATGTCGTTGAGCATGATGGGTGACAGGTTCAAGTTGCAAGACTCAAGAGGCAAGGGGGAGGCGCGCCTCCTTGCATCTTGGATCTTGTGTCTTGTATCTCAAACAACCGCCTCTTCCTTCTTCTCCACCGGCTTGATGAAGTGCTCGCGCTTGACGCCGAACATCAGCAGCAGGGGGCTGGCGACCAGCACCGACGAGTAGATGCCGAACATGATGCCGATGGTCAGCGCGAGCGCGAAGTTGTGCAGCGCCTCGCCGCCGAAGAAAAACATCGACAGCACCATGAGCTGGGTCGAGCCGTGGGTGATGATGGTGCGGCTCATGGTGCGGGTGATGGCGTCGTCGATGATGTGCGGGATGGTCGCGCCGCGCATCTTGCGGATGTTTTCGCGGATGCGGTCGAACACCACCACCGATTCGTTGACCGAGTAGCCCAGAACCGCCAGCACGCCGGCCAGCACGGTCAGCGTGAACTCCCACTGGAAGAACGCGAACATGCCGAGAATGATGACGATGTCGTGCATGTTGGCGAGCATGCCCGCCACCGCGAAGCGCCATTCGAAGCGGACCGCCAGGTAGGCCATGATGCCGAAGGCGACCACCAGCAGCGCCAGCGCGCCGCTGTCGTAAAGTTCCTTGCCGACCTGGGGGCCGACGAAATCGACGCGCTTCAGTTCGATCGTGGCATCGACCGATTGCAAGGCGGCCATCACGCGGTTGCTGGTTTCCGCGGCGTTGGCTTCGCCCTTGTTGGGCAGGCGGATCAGCACGTCGTGGCTGGTGCCGAAGTTCTGCACCGAGATTTCCGGCAGGCCGGTCTTTTCCAGCGCCGTACGGATCACATGCAGATCGGCTGGCTGGTTGGTGCGGACCTCGATCAGGGTGCCGCCGGTGAAATCGACGCCCAGGTTGAGGCCGCGGTCCCACAGTGCCCACACCGAGAACAGGAAGGTGAGCAGCGAAATCGCCGTCGTCGCCTTCCCCCAGCTCATGAAGGGGATGGTTTTCTTGAACGGGAAAAATTCCAGCATGGCCTAATCCTTAGATCGAGATTTTCGTCAGCCGTGCCTGGCGGCCATAGACAAGGTTCACCATGGCGCGCGACACGGTAACGGCGCTGAACATGGAGGTGAGGATGCCCAGACACAGCACCACGGCGAAGCCGCGCACCGGGCCGGAGCCGAGCCAGAACAGCGCAATGCCGGCGATCATCGTGGTGAGGTTGGAGTCGAGAATGGTGGCCCAGGCGCGCTCGTAGCCGGCGTGGATCGCCGCCTGCGGGGTGAGGCCGGCCCGGATCTCCTCGCGGATCCGCTCGTTGATCAGAACGTTGGCGTCGATCGCCATGCCGAGCGTGAGCGCAATCGCCGCCATGCCGGGCAGGGTGAGCGTGGCCTGCATCATGGAGAGCAGCGCGATCAGCAGCAGGGCGTTGATGGCCAGCGCGACCGACGAGATCAGGCCGAACACGCGGTAGTAGATGACCATGAAGCTGACGACCGCGAGGAAGCCCCAGATGTTGGAGTGGAAGCCCTTGTCGATGTTCTCGGCGCCCATGCTGGGGCCGACGGTGCGTTCCTCCACGATCTGCATCGGCGCAGCGAGGGCGCCGGCGCGCAGCAGCAGAGCGACATCGGAGGCTTCCTGCGCGGTTTCCATGCCGGTGATCTGCACCCGGCCGCCGCCGATTTCCTCGCGGATCACCGGCGCGGTGATCGCCTCGGCACGGCCCTTTTCGATCAGCAGGATGGCCATGCGCTTGCCGACGTTCTCGCGCGTGACGTCCTTGAAGATGCGTGCGCCCTTGCCGTCCAGGTTGATATGCACCGCGGCCTGGCCGCTCTGGCTGTCGAAGCCGGGCGAGGCATCGGTGATCGAGTCGCCGGTCAGCACCACGTCCTTCTTCACCGCGATATTGCCGCCTTCGCGGCTGGCCACGATGTCGTCGCCGAACGGCGCCTGTCCCTGACTGACGGCAAGCGGGTCGGCCTGCTCGTCGACCATGCGGATTTCCAGGGTTGCGGTGCGGCCCAGAATGTCCTTCGCCTTGGCGGTGTCCTGCACGCCGGGCAGCTGCACCACGACGCGGCTGGCGCCCTGCTGCTGGATGACGGGTTCGGCCACGCCGAGTTCGTTGACGCGGTTTCTGAGCGTGGTGATGTTTTGCTGCAGGGCGAATTCCTGCACCTTGGTTTGGGCTTCCGGTTTCAGGCGCGCGGTCAGGGTGAAGCCTTCGGCCTGGTCTTCGGGGCTGAAGGCGAGCTCGGCGAACACCGAACCCAGCTTGTTTGCGGCCGCATCGCGCTGGTCGCGGGTCGCGAAGTGCACGGTAACGGCATTGCCTGCGCGGCTGATGCGCCCATAGCGGATCTTGTCGCTGCGCAGTTCGGTGCGGAAATCGTTCTGGTAACGGATGGCCGCTTTTTCCAGCGCGGCTTTCATGTCGACTTCGAGCAGGAAGTGCACGCCGCCGCGCAAGTCCAGGCCGAGGTACATGGGCAGCGCATGGATCGACGACAGCCAGGGCGGCGAGGCCGACACCAGGTTGAGCGCCACGGTGTAGCGTTCGCCCAGGCTGTTTTGCAGCACGTCCTTGGCCTTGATCTGCACGTCGGTGTTGGCAAGCCGCACCTTGATGCTGTTGCCCGCCAGCTCCACCGCGTTGTAGGCCACCTGGGCGGCCTTCAGCGCGGATTCCACCTGCCCCAGCAGCGCGGTATCGACCTTTTCGCTGGTGCGCACCGGCGAGACCTGCACCGCGGGCACTTCGCCGAAGAAGTTGGGCAGGGTGTAAAGGAATGCAACCACCAGCGTGATGCCGATGAGCACATATTTCCAGAGCGGGAAGCGGTTCATGTTTAGGTGAGGTGTTAGGCGTTAGGCGTTAGGCGTTAGGAGGGGAGGCGGGTTTGGTTTTCACCTGGCGCCTCACCCTTCACGCCTCACAGGGATTTGATCGTGCCCTTGGGCAGCAGGGTCTGCACCGATTGCTTCTGCACATGGGTAATCACGCCGTCGGCGATTTCCAGCGACACGTAGTTGTCGCCGATCTTGGCAACCTTGCCGAGCTGGCCGCTGGCGGTGACGACTTCGTCGCCCTTGGCCAGTTCGGTCAGCATTTTCTTCTGCTCCTTGGCGCGCTTCATCTGCGGGCGGATGAGCATGAACCAGAACAGGATGAAGATGATGATCAGCGGCAGAAAGTCGGCGATACCGGGGGTGGCCGATGCGGCGGTTTGCGCGTGGGCAAGTGAAATCATGGGTGACGCTCCAAATTAAAGGCGGTTTGCTGAAAAACCCGGCGATTCTACCATCCGCGTGTTTGCATCTCGTGAAACTGCGCCGCGAAGTCGGTAAAGCGATGGGTCTCGATGGCGGCCCGCATCCCGGCCATCAGCCGGTGGTAGTAGTGCAGGTTGTGGATGGTGGCCAGCCGCGCGCCCAATATCTCGTTGGCGCGGATCAGATGGTGCACGTAGGCGCGGCTGAAATGGGTGCAGGTGTGGCAGTCGCACTCGTCGTCGATCGGCGCGGTGTCGGTTTTCCAGCGCGCGTTGCGGATGCGCATTTCGCCGCGCCGGGTGAACAGGATGCCGTGGCGCGCGTTGCGGGTCGGCAGCACGCAGTCGAACTGGTCGATTCCCTGGCCGACCGCGAACACCAGATCCGATGGCGTGCCGACGCCCATCAGGTAGCGCGGCTTACCGGCCGGCAGCTGCGGCGCGGTGTGGGCGAGGATGCGCGCCATGTCGTCCTTGGGTTCGCCGACCGACAGCCCGCCGATGGCGTAGCCGTCGAAGTCCATGCCGATCAGCTCGCGCGCCGACTCGTCGCGCAAATCCTCGTACATGCCGCCCTGCACGATGCCATACAGCGCGTTGGGGTTGCCGGCGTGCGCCGCCTTCGAGCGCGCCGCCCAGCGCAGCGAGAGCCGCATCGAGTCGGCGGCCTCGCGCTCGGTGGCGGGATAGGGCGTGCATTCGTCGAAGATCATCACGATGTCGGAGTTCAGCGTGCGCTGGATCTGCATCGAGATTTCCGGGGTGAGAAACAGCTTGTCGCCGTTGATCGGCGAGGCGAATTTCACCCCTTCTTCGGTGATCTTCCTGAGCTTGCCGAGGCTGAACACCTGGAACCCGCCCGAATCGGTAAGGATCGGCTTGTCCCAGCCCATGAAGCGGTGCAGCCCGCCGAAGCGTTCGATCACCTCCAGGCCGGGGCGCAGCCACAGGTGGAAGGTGTTGGAGAGCACCATTTCGAAGCCGGTTTCGGTAAGCTCGGCCGGCGCCATCGCCTTCACTGTGCCGTAGGTGCCCACCGGCATGAAGACGGGCGTCTGCACGGTGCCGTGCGCGAGGTGGAGCTGGCCGCGGCGTGCGCCGCCGTCGGTGGCGAGGAGGTCGAATTTCATTCGGGGGGGCGTTTTTCCAGGCTGTTCTTTTCCAAAAACATCGCGTCGCCGTAGCTGAAGAAGCGGTAGTGCTCCCTGACGGCATGGGCGTAGGCCGCGCGGATGGCGTCCAGCCCGGCGAACGCGGAGACCAGCATCAGCAGCGTGGATTTGGGGAGATGGAAGTTGGTGATGAGCGCGTCGACCACCCGGAAGCGATAACCCGGGGTGATGAAGATGTCGGTTTCGCCGGAGCCTGCATGCAGTTTGCCCGCTTGTGCCGCGGCTTCCAGCGCGCGCAGGCTGGTGGTGCCCACCGCCACCACGCGGCCGCCGCGGGCGCGCGTTTCGGCAATCGCCGCCACCGCCGCGTCCGGGATCGTGTAACGCTCGCTATGCATCTTGTGGTCGGCAATGGCGTCCACCCGCACCGGCTGGAAGGTGCCGGCGCCCACGTGCAGCGTCACCTGCGCCGTGCGGACCCCCTGTGCGCGCAAGGCGTCCAGCATGGCGGCATCGAAATGCAGTCCGGCGGTGGGGGCCGCCACCGCGCCGGGTGCGTTCGCGTACACGGTCTGGTAGCGTGCCTCGTCGTCGGCCGTCGGTGCATGTTCGATGTAGGGCGGCAGCGGCAACTGGCCGAGCTGCTCCAGCACATCCAGCACCGGGCGCGGAAAGCGCAGCCGGGTCAGGTCGTCCTGCCGCGCCAGCACCTCCAGCGCCACGTCATCGGCGAGGCGAATCCGCGACCCCGGCCTGGGCGCGTGGCTGGCCCGGATGAAGGCCAGCGCATCGTGTTCATCCAGCACCCGCTCCACCAGCAGCTCGACCCTGCCTCCGCTTTCCTTGTGGCCGAACAGCCGCGCCTTGATCACGCGCGTATCGTTCATCACCAGCAGATCGTCGGGTCGCAGCAGGGCGGGCAAATCGCAAAACCGGCGGTCGTGCAGCGTGCCGGACGCCTCGACGTGCAGCAGCCGGCTGCCGCCGCGTACCGCGGGCGGAAACTGCGCAATCAGGTCGGAAGGCAGGTCGAAATCGAAATCGGCAACATGCATGGGGCGCGATTATAGCCGTCGCCTTGCGACAGGCTGCCCGATTCGGCGATAATGCGCGGCTTCTGTCGCCGGCCGCATCCGCGCTCGGCTCCCCTGCCGGGATGGCGGAATCGGTAGACGCAGCGGATTCAAAATCCGCCGCTGGTAACAGTGTGGGGGTTCGAGTCCCCCTCCCGGCACCAGATTAATATCCCGCAACGTCCAAGAACGTCACAATCCATTGTAAATAATGGATTTCTCTTTGCCTGTCCGTCCTGCTTCGTCTAATATCGTCCCAAGAAATACCCCCATTTTCGGGGGTATATCCGGGGGTATTTCCACTTTCGGGAAGCCGCATACCCCCAAATGGAGGGTAGCAGATTAGCGAGCCTGGCCGCGGAGCGGGCAAGTCTGACGGCAAAACGTGGGCAGGCAACACGGGCAGCCGCTGCCGTGCGGGCGGCCGAAGGCGAGTTGGTCAACGCTCGCCATGCGCAGGAGGAGGTAACAGGACAAGCTTTTATCGCGGGGCGCGATGTCGATCTAGTTCCGTACAGCGCACGAGTCGCCAAGGCGGAGAAGCGCCTGGATGAGGCGAAACGCGAGGCCGCTGCAGGAGTTGCGGCACTGCCTATGATCGCGGACCGATTGGACACCTTGGCAGGGATGATTGAGGACGCGACGAGAAGCCGAGGGGGTGCTATCAAGGCCTATTGGCATGCCAGGACGCGGCTGCTCGAAATCGAGTGGAGGCAGAAAGTTGAATGCCTTGGCGAAACCGCGATGACGCTTCGCGCGCTCGACGGCAAAACCGGGCGTCAACTTGGGGGTAGGTTGTATGAATCCGTCCTAGGCTTGCGAGTGCCGGCGACTGTCAACGATGACTACCCGCAGCCGGTCAAGCTGGGCGAGCCGGATAACAGCGCGTTGTTGGATCGTCTGGAAAGCGAACTGGAAACGGCACTGCTTACGGAGGAGGAAACCTGATACGCCGCACCTCTGAATAGCCGTTACGCACCCTTAAATCTGGGAACGGTCGAAATAGCTCTAGGCGACGAAGCGTAAGCGCCTAGAGGCCGCGGGCATACGGAGAGATGCTTTAGGGTTGTCCGCCAAGTAACGCCACACGATCAAATCCACAACCTTTACTTGCCTGCCGGTCGATGCAGCGAGTTCCCGGCAAAGGTGATCTGCGTCACTAAAGCCGAACACCCGCGAAGCACGGACTAGGTGCCGATCCGGCTTCGCGATATCAAGGCCCAAATTTTTTGCCAAGTGCCGGCTCGTAATGGGGCCGATATACGGCAGACACTGAAGCCGGGCGATAGGATCGGCGAGCACTTCCTGTTTAAAGGCAGAAAATCCCTTGGACTCGATCAGACCAACGCCTGTATAAATCCCGCGTAGCTTGGCTCGATTCGCAAACGACGCGGCGGCGGTCGACCAGCAAATTTCTCCGGCGGAAATAATCTCCTCTGCGGATGCCCAATCACAAAAGCAAAGCGATACGTGGTTAAAGACGCGCCTGACTACCGATTCCTTGAACCCGGAACAGAGCGCAACCCACGCGTATTCGCGCAACAAGTCACTCTCGGAAAAGCTGTCGAACCGTGTGGCTTCCTGCCAGCTCACCTCTGAGGCTAGTCCCGCAGTCTCAACGTAACTGCAGGCTTGCATAAAAAACTGTTCGGCCGCTAGCAGATTGGCATGCATGAGTTGGGTCAATTCAGCTTGGAAAAGGTGTCACGTATGAAGAGGCGTACTCTTAAACATAGCAGGCACATTGCAGGATATGCGTCTAGGATTTTGCTGACTTTCACCTTTACTAGATGCCGCTGCTTCTGCACTAAGAACTCTTTCTCTGGAATTGCAATTCCCACGGCGCACGCCATTTCATAGTGAGAAAAAACGTTCTGAATGGCTCCGTGGTCGGTTCCCCCAGAGGAAAGTAGGTGCGCTGCGCGCCGCTTCACCTCTGCATAGATTTCCACAGTCCTTTTGTGCGCGTCCGAGCGCCCTTTCCAGTCAGTTTTCATTTGCACCAACGTCAAAAAGAAAACGAATGTACCAAGCGCGCCAACCCATAGCTGGGGATTGACCCCAAAGGGCGTCAAGACGACATTCAGTCTAGGCTCGACGAATGCTAACGCAACGAGCCACGTTGACGCGCCAAGAATAAGAAGGTCTAACAGAAACGCCCACCGCGCGTATCTATCGCGCAAGGCGGCATGGCCTGTACAAAGCATGTCAGCGACTCGGCGGATTCGAGCCAGTTCTTCGTTAGCGCTCCCCACTGGGTTCATGGCTCCAACCCAAAAAGAGCCTTCCACTGGGACACCGATCCTGCGGCAGTCGCGTTGCGCATTCGGCGTGCGATTCTGTCCAGTAGATGGCTCGCAGCTATGCGTTCGGGGCTATCAGCACTGCCAAGATAACCGTCGACATGTACGGACTGCCCTGTACTGTCCTTAATAGGTGCCCGTACGAGGTCACGAGCCCGCTCAAAAAACGCCGGCAGCATGGCTGAAGTGCTCTTCTCACCTGCATAGCCACGAAACGCGGATATGGCAAGACTTTCAACGTGATACCCGCTTAAGCGCTGACTCTCAGGCAACTGACCGTTAATCGCTTTTGCGAGTTTGATGGTTGGGACGAGTTTTCCGCCGCACTCGGCATTTCGTTGAGTCAATGCGTCTCGAAACGTCATCGGATTAATCAGAGACCACGCGTCGCGTCTGGAGGAAGGAACATGAATCTTTCCATCGGCCGACCTAATGGCGGGAAGCAACTGAATAACCATGCCATCGCCATATTCTACCGTCACGGCCATGCGGCCGTGTGACACGCCTACATGGTCCGGCAGTTTGGCTCGGATGATTGCTTCCATCTTCTCAAGTGCTCGTTGAGGGCTATGCCCCTCAAGATCACTGCCGTTAAGCTGAATTATTGAATCAATGTCGCTCAAGCCGTCGACATAGGTATGTTTTGCGACGGACCCCCCGAAGAGCGAATCAAAGGCACCATCAATTTGATCTTGGAGGGCCGCGCGCAGCGCGTCCAACCGCTCACGCACGGCCTCGGTATCTCGACCGTTACAAGTCCCCAAGAGGTCGCCCAAGAGGCCGGCCAAGTCCCCCTCAAATTGCTTTACGGCCGATTCGTCTTCAGCCTTACGCACTGACTCGCGCAGTCTGTCCGGACTACTGCCCTTAAAGGTCGATCCGCCACCACTTCCACCCATTAGTGTTCTCCTAGTGCTTCCATGGCGCTCGCAAGGGCTGCTTGAAAGAGCGGTCCATGGTGTGTGAATACACCGAAATCGTGTCCCTTCAGGAAACGGCGCATCTCTAATTCCAACTCTTTGACGTAGTAGTAGTTCTGGTTCCAGCAGCGACCGTCTACGACGTCTGCTCTAGTATCCATGCCAAGCCTCAGCGCACCGAAATTATGCTTATAGACGGTCAAGCCTTCATGAAATGCGAACCGAAGCCAGGTCAATCCGTCGAAAATGTCTGCCCCCGCCAAGAAGTACATAGGCGTCGAAATAGTATCCAGGCTACCGAAGACATGGATGGGAGTTTCCAGTCCCGCCGCGGTGAGCGCCCGCCTCAGTCGAGCGATGTGCTTCATACGTTCCACAAGGGACCTGCCGATCTCCTTTTCGGTAACCCCGATAATGTCGAATTCGCCAAAACGGTGGACATGGCGAACGACCTCTGCGATTGGTAGCTGTGTCTGTTTTTCGGTTTCGGGCTTGAGCAATAATTCGCGCAGGAACTCGCCGCGACCTGGCGCGATGGCAAGGGCTCGATCAATTTGCTCGGTTATGCTCACTCGTGTCTTGGGATGGTCATAACTGATAAGCACGCTAGGCACGAGGGAGGTCCAATCCGCGATCACCTCCTCATGCATCTCTCTTGTCCAGCGCTTGGGCCTGTGCTCCCTATCGCCCAAATCGGATAGCTCAGCGTCCTTCGAAGCCTCATATCCGCCACTGTCCAGAAATATCAGGGAAGGGAAATCGAATGGCGGTTTAATTTTCTTGTGGTAAATATCGTAAGCGCTGACGAGGGTCGCGCCCTCTATCAGTTCGGAGCAGTACGAAATGATTTTCTTGACCTCTGGAAAGCCTTTACTTGAGAACGATGGGACAAGCAGGGGCGTTCGCTCAATTTCCTTACCGTTCAGCTTGAGCGCTCTACGTTTGGCTAGCATCCTAGGGCCTTTCGATCTAGGCAGGAGGCGCATTCCCCACAGCGAGGCTCGGTTCCGCATTCGCAGCTGTAAGTAAGGTCTATCCCAATATTGGAGCGCATGAAATAGTCGAAAACGTCGCGCTTCGGCCATTCAATGAAGGGGGCGACGACTTGGACCGCTTTATCCGTGTGCTCTGCGACCAAACGATTGATAAGGTCGAGAAAGGTCAGGGAGCAGTCGTAATAGGGAGTCTCTGCATGGAGGCCCAACCCAATAACGCCCCGTCGTCCCTTATTCGCGAGGAGGGCTGCGAATATCAGGAACGCATTTCGCCCCGTCACCTCCCCGCCGCCCGAGAACTTGGGGCCAGAGAGTTTGAGTTGTTGGAATTCAATGCCAAGCTTATCCGCTATAGCGGACGCAGCATTAGCCTCATGCCTTGCTGCAGCGTGCCCATAGTCGACAAATGTTGCGGTCACACTGCGATCCTGTGCCATTAGGAACGCCGCGCAGGCTGCAGAATCGATTCCCCCACTCATGAGGACAATCGCATTGCCTAAATCTTTATTCATTCCTCCCCCGGTAATGCCTTGATAGCAATGCCGTTCCCCGCGAGTTTATTTTGATTTTTGTCGATTATGGCATGAGGTTTCTCCGTCACGGGTTTGAAGATGGGTAGGGCAGTTAGATAACACTGCTAACATTGGATCATATCAGATGCCCGCCGCGAACAGGAAGGGGGTATTTTTGGGGGTATCTAGCCCGTCCCTAAAGCATAAACCAAGCAATTACGCGACCTATAGTCAATCGTTCGAGTCCCCCTCCCGCACCAATCAAGTTTTCCAGTTGAATCCAGGCCCCGCCGTATTTTCCTGCACTATTTGGGTGCATTCCTGCCCGCCATATTGTTGGCTGCCCAAATTGGGTGCGGATTTAACGCGGCTTCATGGCTTTGTCATCAGCGCCTCACGGGTTTTTCCTATAGTTCTGAGTG